>MDTD01127820.1_pt1 | contig 20878 bp, 15 predicted proteins | sample 811221 | NCBI WGS metagenome assembly MDTD01 (sample SAMN05326646, study PRJNA326480) | marine metagenome | isolation source: seawater | place: Pacific Ocean: South West | collected 2011
TTAGAAAAATTAGTTTTAAATGGTGTGGATGCCTTCAGGATTAATTGCTCTCATTCTAAAAGTAAACAGTTAACTAGTTATGTTGAAAACATTAGAAAAATCGAAAAAAAACTAAAAAAACCAATTGGTATTCTGATTGATCTGCAAGGTCCAAAATTAAGAATTGGTGAAATTAAAAACAACTTTATGGAACTTAAAAAAGGTCAAAAGATAATTCTAGTTAACAAAAAAACTGTGTCGAATAGCAATGAAATACCTCTTCCAGATAAAAATATTTTTAAGAGTATTCGTGCTAATCAAAATATATTTATTGACGATGGAAAAATAAAATTAAGAGTTTTGAATGTTAATAGTAATATTATTTTAACAAAAGTTATCCTTGAAGGAATATTAAAAAGTAATAAAGGCCTAAATTTACCAGAAACTTATTTAAAAAGATCCTCATTGACAGATCTAGATAAGAAATATGTAAAATTAGGTATTAAACTTGGTATTGATTGGGTAGCGCTATCATTTGTTCAAACAGCTAATGATATAAGAGATCTAAGAAAAATAAGTAAACACCTGTCAATAATTGCAAAAATTGAAAAACCTTCAGCACTAAAACATATTGAAAAAATTACTGAATTAGCCGACGGCCTTATGATTGCAAGAGGGGATCTTGGAGTCGAACTTCCAATCCAAGATGTTCCTGGATGGCAAAAAAAGATAATAAGGGAAGCAAGAATAAAGGGAAAGCCGGTAATAGTTTCAACGCAAATGCTTGAGTCAATGATAAGTTCAAAAACACCAACTAGAGCTGAAGTTTCTGATGTTGCAACTGCAGTTTTTGAAGGGTCAGATGCTGTTATGCTATCAGCTGAGTCTGCAACAGGAAAAAACCCTGAATTGGCGGTGAAAATGATGCATAAAATTGCTAAGAGTGTTGAAAATAATACTAATTATGCCTCAATATTATCTGCTCAACTTGAAGAAACACCAGATAGCACTCCTGATGCGATTGCTACTGCAGCAAGATCTCTAGCATCAGAACTAAACTCTCCTTTGATAGTATGTTACACCGAGTCAGGATCAACAGGAATTAAAGTTTCAAGAGTGAGGCCAAAACAAATGATTTTGACTGTAACACCTGTGAATGAAACAGCTCGAAAATTAACATTAGTCTGGGGAGTTAAATGCATTGTGCAAAAAGATGCTAATAATTTAGAACAGATGATTGAGATGACTAAATTATTTACAAAAAAGGAAAGAATAACGAAACGAGGACAAAAAATAGTTATCACAGCAGGATTACCTTTAAAAAAACTTGGTACAACAAATTTAATAAGGGTTGTGAAAGTAGATTAATTAACCTTGTCTGGCCTTAAATCTTCTATTTGTTTTGTTAATGACATAAAATCTTCCTTTTCTTCTAATTAGACGATTATCTCTATGTCTACCTCTAAGAGATTTTAATGAATTTTTAACTTTCATGATATACCTATTTTTTTCGGAAACTAGTCATTAGTATCTATTATGTCAATAATACATTGGATTATTATTAAGCATTCCTATAATCTCTATATTATAAATTTGAAAATATTTTATGCAAAAAAAATACGATTATGCTCTGTTAAGCGGTGGTTTCGATCCAGTCCATATAGGCCATCTTGCAATGATAAAAGATGCCGCTCAAATTGCCGATAAGGTTGTTATTTTACTAAATAGTGATGAATGGCTGACACGAAAAAAAGGTAAACCATTTATGAACGAAAAACAAAGAGCACAAATACTTGAAGAATTTGAAAGTATATCGCAAGTCATAATTCAGAAAAATGATCATGATGATAGTAGCAATCAAGCAATTAGAGATTTCTATGGTACGAAATCGGAAAAATCTATTTGCTATTGCAATGGTGGCGATAGAAGCAAAGAGAACAAAATTCGCGAGGCTAAAACATGCAAAGATTTGAATATTGATTTAATTTTTGGAGTTGGCGGAATTCATAAAATAGAAAGTAGTTCAAATTTAATTAAGAACCATTTAGCTGAGATTGAGGAAAGACCTTGGGGTAACTTTCATATAATTGCAAAAGGTCAAGGATATCAAATAAAAGAAATAAATATTAGACCAAGAAAAAAACAATCATTACAAAGGCACAAAAATAGATCAGAAAATTGGCAGATTATCAGAGGTAAAGGAATGGTTTACCTAGAAGATACAAAATTTCAATTGGAGAAAGATGATAATATTTATATACCCAAAGGAGATATACATAGACTAGAAAATATTGGAGAAGAAATTTTAACTCTTGTTGAGATACAAATTGGTAATGATATTTCTGAAGACGATATAGAACGTTTAGAAGATGATTTCGGAAGGGCAGATTAAGGCATCATTGTAGTTCTGAATGGTTCTTTTAAGGGTTCTTGAGATTTTTTTACTATCTCAATCCATGAGATTAATTTTGGCCTTGTCTCTCTTGGATCAATAAGCTCATGCACGGAAAAGTTTTCTGCCCTTGGAAAAGGTGAAGATCGCTTAGATAGTAATTCCTCTAACTCTTTTCTTTTTAATTCAGGATTTGGCGACTCTTCAATTTCTTTTCTATATGCAATTGCTACACCGCCTTCAACGGGAAGAGTTCCTGTTTCAGCACTTGGCCAAGATAATACATAACTATCTGAAGCGAAATGTGCGCCTCCTGCCACTCCAAATACCTTTCTAATTATAACTGATGCCCAAGGGATTTTTGACTGCATCAAAACAGAAATAGCAGCAGTACCATGTTTTATAGTTCCAGCTTTTTCTGAATCTGGACCAATCATAAAACCTGGTTCATCAACAAAACTAATCACAGGGATGTTAAATGTATTTACGAAATCAATAAATTTTCTAAGTTTCATTGATGCTTCAGCGGTCATAGCTCCTGCATAAATCATACAATCATTAGCTATAACAGAGACAGTCTCACCATTTAATCTCGCTAAACCAGTAACAAGGCTTGGGCCATAATACTTACCATATTCAAAGAAGGAATTTGAGTCTAAGATTAACGATAAAACCTTTCTTATGTTATATGTTTTTTTTCTGTCCTTTGGTATAATATTTATTAATTCATCTTCGATCCTATCTTTTTTATCTTTAGAACTTATTTTAGGAGGTAAATTTTTATAATTATCTGGCAAATAGGATAAGAATGTTTTTATTTGGTTGAGTGCATCTTCCTCATTTTCCGCTAAATTATCTACTGTTCCAGATTTTAAATGGACTTCAGATCCACCAAGTTCTTCTTTTGATATATCTATTCCTAATGCTCTTTTAACCACAGCAGGTCCTGCGATTAATACTTGCGAATTCTTTGTCATAACAGAAAAATGAGAAGCTACTAATCTTGCTGCAGGTAAACCTGCAACAGGTCCTAAGGCTGCTGTCGCAACTGGAAGAACAGACAAACACTCTGCTAAAGCTTGAAACCTATTTTTTGAAAAAACAGAGTCTCCACTTGGTATTATAGGCTTATTTGGAGATCCTCCTGAACCAGCCACAGAGCCACCGCCGCCTTCATGCAATCTTATAAGTGGGATTTTGTATTTTAGAGCAAGCTCTTCAGTATAGATACTTTTTCTTAACCCTGCAGGGTTAGGTGAACCTCCTTTTAAGGTAAAATCCTCACCACCAATAACTACAGATCTTTTATTAATTTTACCAAAGCCTAAAAGGAAATTTGCAGGAATAAAGTTTTTTAATTTACCTTCATTATCAAAATCAGGGCTACCTGCAAGTTTACCAACTTCATCAAAAGATTTATCATCCAAAATTAGATTTATTCTTTCTCTTAGTGTTTTTCTTCCTTTTTCGTGTTGAAGCTTAATAGACTCCTCACCGCCGTGGTTGAGACTCAATTTTTGTCTCCTTTTTATTTCTTCAACTTCTTTTTTCCAACTCATATTTTAACACTTTAATAATTTATTAAGAGATAATCCTAAATAAACTTCTGCTTCCTTATATTGTTTATGTCGATTAACTTTTTTGCTAAAAGATTATAAACCCTATAGTCGCAATTTTGATTATTTATAAGTTCTTTACAAAAATTTATGCCATCAACATAGCTACTTTCAGTGAATTTTTCTTTAGCTTTTTTAAAATTATTATCATTATTAACTGAAATTTTCTTACCTTCTTACTCTATTAAAAACTATAATAAGAAGAATATATTTACTTATAAATAAATATTTACAAATATTTTTACAAAATTTTATAATTATTTGATAAAATCATAACTTAATTGTTATGTTAGAATATCCCTCAGCAGATTACTTAGAATTAGATGATTACAAACCACCTACTGGATCGAAATGGCATTTTATAGAAACATCTGAAAATAATAATATCAGACTAGCCTACTGGAAAGTTGAACAATGCAGAGGAACGGTTTTAATACAACAAGGTCATAACGAATTTATTGAGAAATATTATGAAACCATTGAAGAGTTGATTGACCTAAAATTCAGTGTAATCAGCTTTGATTGGAGAGGACAAGGAATGTCCGATAAAATATTAGAAGATAAAAACAAACAACATATTAGTGACTTTAAGTTTCATGACGACGATTTAAATTTTATAGTTGAAAATATACTAATAAGATATTTTCCCAAGCCTTATATCGCAATTGGTCATTCAATGGGCGGTTGTATTTTGCTCAGTAATATAAAAAAATATGATCATATTTTTTCAAAAATGATTCTATCTGCACCAATGTTAGGGTTTAAATTTGAATTTTTGCTTAATTTTTTGCTAAAATTATCACTGATATTTTTAAAGGATGATGATTTTTTTCTTGGTTCAAAACCAAATTATGGAAAAGAGACATTATTTGATGATAATGAACTCACATCTGATAGAGATAGGTATAATAGAACACTAAAATTGGTAAGAAAAAAACCTGAAATAAGGTTATGGGGTGTCACAACTCTATGGGCAAAGGCGGTTATAAAAAGACTAAAGCTTATTAGAAAAACAAATTGGAGTAAAATCGAAACAGACATTTTATTTATCAACTGTTTAGACGACAAAATTGTAAGCCAAAAAAGCATAGTGGAATCTTCAAAACTTTTTAAAAACTCGATGTTAATTCAATTTAAAGAATGCAAACATGAGATTTTTATGGAAAAAAATAAAGCCAGGCAATTACTATGGAGAGAAATTACTTATTTTTTGGATGATATAATCTAAACATGTGGAGATACATCAAATGCAAAACACCTTCTTTGTTCTTTTGACTTAGTCGGAATAGTTCCATGAAATAAAGAAGATGGAAAAAGCACAATGTCACCTATCTTTAAATCAATAACTTTTCTATCAAACTGGTATATTTCTTTATTTCCTTTTGGATAATTAGCGCCATCTAAAGTAAAAAAAATATTACCTTCATCCTTTTTTTTATTTTTAGGCATTTTTAAGTAAAAACTTCCACTTATCCAACCTCTCTTATGAATATGAGTTTTCAACGAACCATCCTCATCCATCTCTACAAACCAACCTAAGTTTGTATATCTTTCAGGCCAATTTTTAATTAAAGCTATATCGTCATTTAAAAAAAGCTTTTTATAAAATTCAATTTTTTTATATATTATATCTTTAAGATTTTGTATCAGTGAATTTTTAATATTAAAAATATTTCCAGCTGATTGTCTTCCGTTAATTAATAGAGGTTGCTTTTTTAAATTGACTCCCAATGTATCTATTGAATTATTTAATGTTTCAATAAATTTTACATCAATTAATCCCTCATCAATAAGGTTAGTGTGGTAAATATAATTAAGCGGTTTAGGACAAAAAGGATAATGATCATCAGCACCATCAACGCAACTAGCGTGGCTACTTAAACAAGCAATAAGTGGATTATATTCTTCTTTTGAAGTTAAGAACTTTAATAATTTATAAAACTCTTCCTTCATCCCTAAATAATAGTAGCACTCTAACATATGACTCTCGCTAATATCCAATCCGTTTGATCTTTGATAATATTCTATCGCTTTATCATACAAGCTTGAACTTCTGTATAAATTTCCAAGATTATAATTAGCGCTTTTATTATTTGGGTTTAACTTCACTGCTTTTTCAAATGCAATCTTTGCTTTATTGATGTCACCTATTTCTTCATATGTTACACCTAAATTATTTATAGCATCTGTTGCAGAAGGATTAATCTTGAGAGTTTTTTCATAATACTCTATGGCCTTATTTAATTTTCCTTGAACTTTATAGATATTTGCAAGATTTCCATAAGCTACAAAGTTATTTTTTTCTCTTCTGATATTATCTTTATGGATTTCAATAGCTTTTTCATTATTACCTAAATTTTTTTCAGCAACTGCTATTGTATTCCACAAAAAATAATTTTCAGGATTATCTTTTAATAAAATTTCTGCCTTTTCTATCATTTCTGTATAATTTCCAAGACTATACAATTTTTCGAATAAAGCTATGAAATCTACATTATTCATTTCAATAATGGCTCTTAAAATCGTCTATATTCCATTCTGGCCTTTTATCAAATGCAAATGATATTCTTCTTTCTTCTGATGAAAAAGGAAGTGTTCCATGAAATAGACTAGAGGGAAACATGAGTATATCTCCAGGTTTAACATTATAGATTTTATCATTTATTTTACTTTCATCCAATACAGGATAACCCATATCTCTGATAGAAAAAACTATAGCTCCTTCATTTTTACTATTTTTTTTTGGCATAGCTATATAAAAAGAACCACTTAACCAGCCAGTGGTATGATTATGCAAATTTAGATTACCATTTTTGCTAATTGAAATTGCCCAGGCATATAATTGAGATTTTTTTGGCCATCTTTTTATTAAATCACAAGAAGAATTGGTAAATTTTTTATAATAATCAAGGATCAAGGATTCTATCATATCTTTAGTTTGATTAATGAAAGGTAATTCTTGTGATAAAAAATTACCACCAGTTTGTAATCCATTATTAAGAAGTTCTTGGCGTCTAAAATCTTTACTTTTCTTTATATTATCTTTTAGCTTTAAAAAGATTTCTAAATTCCCTTGATCAAAAAGATTTATTGAAGATTTATATATAAAATCAAGAGGATTTGGACAAAAAGGGTAAGGATCTTCATGGTCTAGTTGATTTGCTGCATAAGCACTTATAGCTGCGGCTTTTATATCAGTTTTGTCATGGGACTTATTCTCATACAAAAAATCCCAAAAAGATTTATAGTTTTCTTGAAAAAATAAACATTCAAGAACTCTTCCAACAAAATTATTTTCTTTAGATAATTTATAAGTATCTATTGCTTCATCATAATTTTTAATTGATTGATATAGCATACCCAAATTACGAATAGTGCTTTCATCTTTGGGATTGATTTTAAGGGATTTTTTATAGTGTGCTATTGCTTTTTTACTTTGACCTTCAGAAGCATAGATATTAGCAATATTGTTATGTGCAATTGGGTTATCAACGTCGACATTTAAAGCTTCTCTTAGAAGATTCTTTGCCTTCTCAACCTTTAAAAGTTCCCTTAGTACAACAGCAAGATTTATCAATAAATCAACATCATCAGGGTATTTTTTTAATCCTTCAGTTAATAATTTTTCACAATCGTCAAAATTTCCTTGGCGATAATGCTCTATTGATTTTGATTTTATTTCATTAATTTTAATTTGGTTGCTCATAATTAATATCGTTTACCTTATCGACGATTGGATTTAGTAAGGTTTTGTAATTTTCCCATTTACGAATAGATTTTGTGTAAATTTTATTTCTAACTTGCTGATCACTTGCTGTTTTTACTATTCTTTTATTTTTGTGAAAATTAAGACAATTTTCTTCCCAATCTAAAGACACCATATTTACTAGTTTCTTTATAACTAAATTTTGATCAATTATTAAATCTTCATAATTAATATTTTTTACTAAACCTGGTAAATTTTTTTCCCAAAAATCCATTAAATCTATATATAGTAAGAAATAATTAAATATTTCATTCAAATTATATGACCAGTCAATTGCAGGAAAATAATTTTGATAAATTGATAAAAAATTATCAAGTAGGCCCCTCTTGCTATTGATAATTACTGCATCTGGGAAAATTAATTTTATAAATCCAACCCATAAAAAATTAAATGGATTTTTATCAATAATATACTCATTTGTAATTCGCATTTTTGAAATATATTCAAAGTAAGTTTTTCTTGTGGCATCTATTCTATTTAAGTCAAATCTTAGAAAATCATGGCTATCTGGCCTATTGAAATTTTTAACTACAGAATTTGACAAGTAAATTAACTCATCGGCACCATAAACCTTTGAATGAGAGGATAATATCTGTTCTAGTAAACTTGTTCCAGATCTGGGCATCCCAATGATAAAAATCATCTTTGGATCATTCTTTGCAGAAGAGGCTTTGTAAACATTATCATAATATTTTAAGAAATGTTCTTTAATAGATTTAAAAATAAGTTTATCTTTTACAAAATCATAATTTTTTAATTTTCTTTGCAAATCATTACCCTTAGAATAAAATTTACTGGCATGTTCATATTCACCCCTATCATCATATGCTTTAGCAAGTGAAAAAAATAAATGAACTTTATTTTCATCTAAGTCCTGATATTGTGACTCAAGTTTATTCATTTCTGTAATGTGCTTATTATTGTTAGTATATTTTGTAATTAAACTTAAATGTCTATGATGAATAAAATTTTCAGGTTCAACATTTAAGGCATGCTCGAAATATTTTCTTGCTAATTTTGACTCACCAATATTTTTATAAACTATACCAATGTTTGATAGAATTTCTGCATTTTCGCCTAAGCTTAAACCTTTGTTATAAATTGCTAATGCATTTTTATGGTCATGTAATTCCATATAGCAAACCCCTAAATTAAGGTAAATATCTTGTAAACCTTTATCAAACTCTAAAGCCTTGTTGTAATCATTAATTGCATATTGAAATTCCTGCATTTTTCTATAAACATTTCCTCTGTTATAATAAGCTTGATAAAAGTTTTCATCAATTTTAAGGGTACGATTAAAATATTTGATTGCCAAAAAGTAATCTTTCTTTTTTAACAATAAATTACCAAGATTATTATATGCTTCCTTTAGGGAGGGGTCAGTTTCAATAGCTTTCAAATATAATTTTTCGGCTTCATCAATTTTGTCTTGTTCATAAAAAAGCACTCCATACCCATTCAGTGCTTCAGCAAAATTAGGATTGATATTTAAGGCATCATTATAATATTTTTCAGCTTCCTTAAATTGCTTTTTTCTCTTAAAGCAGTTTGCCAAATTATACGATGCATTAATATTCGAGGGATTTATTTTAAGTGACTTTTGGAAATAGTTTATAGCATTATCAATTTTATTAAGACTTGAGTAAGCCAACCCTAAACCATTAAGTATATTAGAATTTATTACACCAATATTAATTGCTTTTTCTGCTATTACTATTGCTCTTTTATACTCATTTCTATTGATTAAAAAATTTAAATAATTATTGTTTAAATCCTCAGATTCTGGATAGTTTTTTAATCCAATTTCAAAGACTTTTTCTGCTTTTTGATATTTATTTAAATTTGCACATGTTGTGGCGTTTAAGGTTAATAATATTAAGTTTTTTTTGTCATTTTTAAGTAATCTATCTGTTTCATCCTCGACCAATAAAAAGTTCTTTTTATGAAATTCTTTAATTAATTCATTTATTTTTTTTTCATAAGTGGATGGCATATCGTATATTAGGCAACATTTAAATTTTGGTAGTCTGTTTTTAAAAATTTTGAGATATAAGAAAAATACTTAAAAAAATCATCTCGAACTTTATCAAAATTATTCGTAAGCTCTAAATTATTCTCATTCATATAAAGATCCCTTGATATTTCAATTTGTAAAACATTTTTATTACTATGAATATTGCTATAGTTTTTTGTAATAAATCCACCTGAATAGGGGTTATTAACGCTAACCTTGTAAGATTTGGATATAAAAAATTCCTTTGTTAGCTGTGTTATCCTGTCATCACAGGACTCACCCTCAAGATTACCAATACAAATATCGGGTATATTATCCATTTGTAACGACCTACCTGAGGGCATTGAATGAAGATCAATTAAATAATACTTTGAATTTTTTTTATAAATATTTTCTAAAACTGATGATAAATTTTCGTGCCATTCATCATAAACAAACTTTTTCAAAAATTTAAAATGATTTAAATCTAGTTTATTTTTATAAATATTTTCACCGAATCTATTTTTTTTTATAAATAATCCGATACCTCTTGTCACATTATCTGTTTCTATAATTTTATCACTTACTTTTTCACTAAACATTGTTTTGTCAATTTCAAAGGGACTACGATTTATATCTAAAATTACTCTTGGAAAATCATTAATAACTGAGTAAATTCCTAACTTATCAACATTCTCAATAAAAAGATCAACAAAACTGTCTTCAAGCGCTCTTATTGAGTTCAGTGTTACATTAAGAAGCTTTTTATCAATAATATCGTAATTTCTGCCGGAGTGGGGACTAGAAATTACTAACGGAATATCATCTTTTACAGGAGTAACAACTCTTATAAAATCTTTTATTTCTTTTTCTATAAGCATTATGTATTTATATTACTATTAGGTTTAATTTCAAAATTAAATATTATCAGGGTGTGTAGCTCAGTGGTAGAGCGCTACGTTGACATCGTAGAGGTCGATGGTTCGATACCGTCCACACCCACCATCAATCAATCTAAAAAAATATTAAATGGTAAGCATATTCTAGTAGATGCAGTTTCTGTGGGTAAAGTTTTATGAAAAAGATGTGAGGGGAAAAAAATAATTTCACCAGATTTTGGTTTAATAATTAAATCATCAGATTTTTTTTTCACAGGATAATCATATCCATTTGGTGAAAATATTATTGACCCTCCAAGGTGGTCATGTGTCTTTGGAACTTCGATATAAAATACTCCACTGACCCATGCAGAGTGATGATTATGTGAGAAATGGTAAGACTCCTTTTCAGCAATCATGGACCATGAAGTTATTAAGTTGCCTGAAGGTAGATTTCTAGAGAATATATTTTCTTTTTTTCTTGATAAAAAATTTACATATTTTTGATAAAATATTTTAATTATTTCGTGAGCTTTAACTAAATATGGATCATCGTAAAATGATAAATTTCCTTCTGTTCTTTTGGCATTAATGTCTGTTCTAAATGAGGTGGATGACAAGGGTAAGGACAGTATAGCTTTTTTTAAATCTTCTAAATAATTATTATCAATTAAATCATTTTTTAATGTATTAAAATTAGAGACATAATCATATGGTTTATTACAAAAATTATCATTTGTTATGTTGGAATAATTTTCACGTAAATATAGATTCAAAGAAGCTAATTCTCTATTATTTATATCTGTGTCTTGTAGATTTTTTAATAGCTCTGAGGCCTCATCAATTTCCTCAGCAAGTATCAAAGAAATAAGGTAATTTATTTTACTTTGTAAATTTTTCGGAAATTTATTTGTTTGTTTTTTCGTGTATTCCAATAGGTAAGAAGAATGAGTATTAGGATCTTCTCTTAAAATGGTAAAAAGATTTATGTATCCATCAATTTGATTTGGTTTAAGTGCTATACATTTTTTAAAATGTTTTACTGCTTGGTCATAATCTTTTTTGAATCTATTTAGATGTCCAAGACATTCTAAGAAATTATAGTCATCACTTAAGGGGTCTAGGTTTAATAATATCTCATCAATTTCTTTTAAGTTATTTGTATGTAAATAGCATCGGATTAAAATGAGAATGTCTTCGCTATCCTTTTTCTCTTTATTCTCTAATAAAGAAATACAATTACTATACTGTTGTAATTCATAAAGAATTTTTATTTTTTCTTTATATAATAGCCTATTTCTTGAGTTTAACTTTAAACCTGTATTGATTACTTTTAATGAAATATTTTTTCTATTATTATTCTTTAATAGATTAGCCAATTTTATGAATGAGTCTATATCATTTGGATTACTATTAATTTTTTTTTGTAATTTTTCTATTTGTTCTTTTGAAACCATACAAAAACTTTATTGTTTTCTCACAATAAATTGATACATAGATTTAAATGTCATTGGATATCTTTTTTCATACTTTGACCAATTGTTCAAATTTGTAAGATTTACATCATTTGGAAATAATTTGAGATATTTTAATTTATGTGGTAATAGCATTGCCTGGCCTAAATTAAAGCCTAAAAATTCTAATTTATTTAATTCAAAGATTTTTTTTAATTTTCCCAAATTATAAAATTTTTCTTGTGGGTGAAATAATAAATCCTTCAACATCGATAAATTATAAAAATCTACTGTCCTATGTATATCCATTTTATCTGGGCTTGTAATTATTTTTGATCTGAAATTTCTAATATCAGTTATTTGTGAAGTATATTTATTATCATTGATCATTTTTCTATAGGGCTCAAGATATTTCTTAGAAATTTCTGAATAATAAGCTAATTGCATAAATCCACCACTTTTAAGAACATCTACTAATGACTCCAAACCTTCGTCTGGATCTTTCATGTGGTGCAAAACGCCTGTACAGTGAATTAGGTCAAATTTTTTGTTAATTTCCCTAATATCAAGTATATCTCCTTGAATATACTCGATATTTTTTATGTCATTTTCTTCAGCAATTCTTTTACCATAAGCAAGTGAATTAAAGCTCAGATCCAATGCTGTAATCTCAGCATTATTTATAATAGTGTTAAATCGAATTGCTGGCCCTCCTGTTCCAGCGCCAGCAACCAATATTTTAGGTTTTTTTATATTCTCATTATTATCAATTTGTCTTGCAACAATTGCGCTTGCATATTTATGTAGATCTAGATTGCCATATTCTTTCGCAGTCTCTTTAAATTTGTACCTTGGATATGGCGACTCCTCATAAAAATCTTTAACTTTTTTTGAAGTTTTTTCTTCAATTTTTTTAAGTACATTAATGTTATTTCTTATTTTGGTATAATCATATGTTTCTTCCCTAATAATCTCATGTAAAATAGATGAATCACCAATTCTAAATTTATTATTTTTTATATAGTTAGTTATTAAAATATCCTCCTTCACAGAAAAATATGAATAATAAATTAAAAAAGCTACTAAGTTAGGTTTATTTTTATTACTAAGAACCGATAAAAGATATAATTTCAGCTTATCTAATGCCTCTTCTTCTGCTTCATCAACAAGCCATATAAATTCAGAATAATTTACTTGAAAAATTAAGATTTCAATAAGTCTAGTTAAACTTTTTGATTCGATTTCCTTGAAATCATCTTTAGCAATTTGAAGTAAAATAAATTTTCTTATATTAATGAAACCCATTTCAATTTGATGTGAGGTATATCCATCTTGGGAAAAAAAGTTATAGAAGAGATCGTCTTTCATTAAACTATTTAATTCAGAAAATTTAACAAGTTTAAAATTACAAAATTTTTCTGAAAAAATTTTTCCATATATATCAAAGTTAATTATATGATTAAATCTATTGTTTGAAATATCTTGGGCTTTAACACAATTGTTAATAGCTTCAAAAAGATGAGGCTGAATTTTATCTTTATTAATAGTTATGTGTGATAATACTTCTGATAACAATATAAGACTCGCTCTATTATTTTTATTGAATTTTAGAGCTAAACTTATATTAGTAAAAGCTTGGGTATAATTTCCCGAACGAAAATATAAACGAACTATTTGTAGACTAATCTCAATAATCTGATTTGTTATCAAATCATCTTTAATAAGATTATTGTCTATTATTTGCTTTCTAAGTTTTTCAAATATCTCGATTGACTTTTCGTTATTACCTACACTAGCGTGAAGATTTGCATAATTAATTATACTTATTGATGTTTTTAATTGTTGCGGGTTTAGCTTTTCAAGCTCATTTTTAGCTTTAGTAATATTTTGTGATCTTAAAAGCGCTTCAATCAAAAGAAGTCTTATTTCAGGTTTTTCAGAAAGTTTCAGAGAGTCATTATAGGTCTGAATAGCTTTAAATAAATCATTCATAGATTCTTGAGCCTGAGCCAGAACAGCTAACTTAAAAGCATTTTTTTTATAGTTTTTACTGGATATTATCTTTTTAGTAACATCTTTATATTTTTTATTTGCTAGAAGATCTAGCAGTTCCTTATTTTCTTCTTCTTGTTTGGTCATTATATATATTAATCAGCACTTATCTAATCACCTCATTAATTAACTATAATTAAAAAATGAATCAATTTAGTATATTGCTATTGAAATATATAAATCAATAACTATCTATATATAGACTTAAAGATGGAGGGTCGAATGTTAATAGATGGAATAAGTGACGTTACTTTAGCAAATGGGGTTGTAAGAATACAATTAAATACAGTCAATCCAGATGGCAAAGATGCTAAAGCAGGAACAATTGAAATTCCTGCAGCTATTGTCGCAGATGTTGTGAATGGACTTGCAAATAGTGTTAATGAATTGAATGCTAAATTAATAGAAGTCAACGAAACAAATCAACAAGCAAATAGCGAAAAGAACAGCAAAAGCTCAAAAAAGAAAGATAAGTAATATCTCTTAGAAAGTTTTACTATGAGCTTTTTTTTTAAAATAAAATTATTATTAATATTCACTTTTATTGGTTCAAGTTTATTTTCAAATGAAATTACATTTAATAGTTATGGTGAGGATTTATCATTAAGAAATAATGAAGAATTTAGAGAATTTATTACCCAAGCAGTCATAAATCAACCGGATTTCAAAGAAATCATTGCCATGAAAAGCAAATATAATTTTGATTACAGAGTTAGCAGGGCTGACAGGTTTCCTACAATTTCATCAAGTATAATAAATGAGAATTATTTTGATAGAAAAATTAGTGAAATTGACTCTATTAGAAAAATACAAGATGACTCGCTTGATGCTGTAGTTGAAATTAATCAGCAACTCTATGCTGGAAACCGAATTAATAACAAGATATTAAATGCCAAAAGACAAATTGAAATTGGTAATCTTGAGCTCGAAGAGAGAACTTCAGAACTATTGTTAAAAGCAAACCAAATTTACTTTGATACTTTTAAGTTTTATGTAATAAAAAAATATCTCAATAACCAAGCTGTTAAATTAGAAAAACTACTTGAATTATCTGATAAAAGACTTCAAGCGGGGATTGCTCAACCTGCTGAAAGAGCCCTTTTACAAATCAAATATAATGAGATACTTATAACAAGAGCGAATATTAACTCCGAAATCATTAGCTCAAGAGAAACCTATTTTAGATTTTTTAATGAAGAATTCGCTTTAAAAATGGTGCCTACTGTTCTTCTTTCTAATTTAGATACGAATAGTAATTTGTTAGAAGATAATGAGATTAATTCTTTATCATACGGAGTTCAAATTTCTGATATCGTATTTGATCAGTCAAAAACTGAAATTAATATAGTTAAAGGTGAATATAGACCAGAGTTCGGTCTGAATCTTAAATATATTCAATATGACTTTGACCGCGATTTTGATGAATTTGATGTCCGTGGAGGTATTTATTTCCAAATGCCAATTTTCGACTTTGGTAGAAGAGGTAATAAAATTAACTCTGCTAGAGCAAATTCAAACCAATTAAAATGGGAAAATCAGTCAGAAAAAAGAGACTTCCTCATCGAAAAAAAATCTCTAGAAGGAAAATTATTAGCTTTAAATTTAATGCTTGATGAATTAAAAAATACTCAAATAAATACAAGAAAACAGCAAGAAATATTATCCCAAAGAATGACTGGAAGTGAATATAATTCTGTTGCATTAGCTGATGTAATAGTTCAGGATATAAATCTCTTTGTTGAGGTTTTAGATACTGAGATAAATTTATATTTAACTGATTTACAGTTAAGCCATGTCAAAACAAAATTACTATCTAGATTTAAGTTAGCGTTATAAAATGTCAGAACTCGTTGAAAAAAAAGATTATAAGGAACATTGGTTTTGGAATAGTATTTATAATCATAGAAAAATTTATTATCAGGTATTAATTGCGAGTTTTTTTATAAATGTTTTCGCCTTAGGAAGTGCTTTCTATATTATGACCGTTTATGACAAAGTTGTTCCAAACGGTGCAATCAGTTCATTAATTGCTCTTACAATTGGAATGGGTATTGTTGTTATCTTTGATTTTATTACAAAAATGCTTAGAGGCTATTTTGTTGATGTTGCCGGATCCTTACTTGATGACACTATAGCAGATCGTCTTTTTAATAAATTTGTCTCACATGATGCTATTAAGCTTGGTAATTCCCCAAGTGCTATTTCCAATACTATCAAAGAATTTGATGGTTTCAGAGATTTCTTTAGCTCAGCAACGATGGTAACCATTATTGATTTACCATTTATGATTATATTCATAGCTGTTTTATGGTCTATAGGTGGATGGGTAGCTCTTGTTCCAACCTTAATAGTGCCTCTTGTTCTTCTTGTTTCTGGATTAGTTCATCCTTTTTTAAAGAATTATTCAGAGAAAAACCTCTCTGCGTCTCATAGCAAAATGTCAGTTCTCCATCAGCTCCTCAATAATATGGAAGCTGTTAGGACTATCGCAGGAGGTAGTTATTTAAAGAATAAATGGTCAACTTCAGTAGAAGATCAAAATAAAGTAAACATAATAACTAAAACTATAGCTAATATTGCTATAACTTTTTCAGGAACTGGAACACAATTAAGTCAAATGTTGATGATATTTTTTGGAGTTTTTCTTATCATTTCTGGTAATTTAAGTATGGGCGCTCTAATAGCCTGCGTTATTTTATCTGGAAGATGCTTAGCTCCACTTGGCCAAGTTGGGCAATTAATCGCTAAATATAATTATGCTATGGCAGCTTATAAAAAATTAGACAAAATTATGCAAGATGAAGCGAGAGATGAAAAATTTATTAGTTATACGCATGGAGGTAATATAAATGAACCTTCTATTGAAATTAATTCTTTAAATTGGGGAATTGGTGATCAAAAAATTCTTGAAGATATTAATGTAAAAATAGATGCCGGAGATAAATTAGCTATATTAGGTAATTTAGGAGGTGGTAAATCTACACTCCTTAAGTGTTTAGTAGGTTTTAATCCCGTTGGAGATGGAAATATTAAAATTGGAAAATATGATATTAACAGTATTACGCCAAATGTTTTAAGAGAAAATATTGGTTACTGCCCGCAAACTGTTCAATTATTTACAGGATCGATATATGAAAATATTGTGATGGGCTTAGACGAGCCAGATAAAGATAAAGTTGAATTCGCAGCTGAAATAAGTGGTGTTAACGAATTTATTGGTCAACTACCTGGAGGCTTTGATTATATTCTTCACGAAGGAGCGAGAAATATATCAGGTGGACAAAGGAAGAGTATTGCTCTGGCAAGAGCAGTTATTAAAAAACCAAAGTTATTAATTCTTGATGAACCAACAACATCGTTAGATGGTCAGGCTATAGAAAGATTTCTTGAAAATATCTCAAAACATTTCATTGACTCAACTGTTATTATAGCGACACATAATAATTCAGATTTAGCCATTATTAATAATGTACTTGTTATGGTTAATGGTAAGATTGCTGCATATGGACCAAAAGAAAAGATACTTTCACAGAAAAAAGTTCAGTAATGATAAACAAAATTAAAAATACAATAAGAGAAGTACCAAACAATTTACTAAAAACTATTGTATTCTTATTTCAATCTTTCTTAGGCTTAAATGAAAAAATAACAAATAAACTTTTAACTGATAAGACTCAAGAAAAACTTACTAATTTAGGATATTTCCGTTCATATAAAAGATCGAGTATATTGTTTTGGGTCATTGTTTCGTCAGTTTTTGTGATTATCATATGGGCATCGTTTTCTAAGATTAATCAAGTAGTTAGAGCCAACGGAACTGTAATTCCTGCATCAAAAATACAAGTTGTACAAAGTGTTTTTGGTGGAGTGATTGATCAAATTTCTATCGAATTAAGTGATACTGTAAAAAAGAATGATATTTTATTTAAGATTGACTATGAACAATCAAAAATAAACTATGAAATGACTAAGCTAGAGGTTGAAGAAAGAGAGAAAAAAATTAAAATTTTAGAAGATTTAGTTATGAGTGGCTCTGAAGCTGAAATGATGCTTATTAACGAAAGATTAATGTTTGGTGAGGCACGAATTCGCCTGGTAGATTTTGAAAAAAGATTTAATAGTAGTGAAGTAAAATCACCTGTGGATGGCGTCATAAGTCAAATACACATATCAACAATTGGTGAAGTAACTAAACCAGGTACATTACTTGCAGAAATAGTTCCAGATAATGAAGAATTACTTATTGAAGCCAGAGTAGATCCTAAAGATATCACAAAAGTTGCAATAGGACAAAAAGCTAAAATTGCTTTTTCAGCTTACGATAGCGCGGTGTATGGTATGTTTGAGGGTGAAGTAACAAATATTGCAAAAAATACGACATTAATTGATGAACAAACAGCACCTTTTTATAAAACAATTGTAAAGGTTAATCCAAGTGATGACTTGGCGGATTTGGAGATACAATCAGGTATGGTAGGCCAAGTATCAATATTAGGCGACAAAAGAACAGTAATTTCTTTTTTTACAAGCCCAATTACAAAATTATCTCAAAAAGCATTTAGGGAATGATTTCATTCTCTATGATTTTTTTCATAGGTTGAATATTTTTTTCAAAATGTTTCCATTTGTTTAATGATCCACTGTGAAGTCCATCCTTAACTTGAATTACACTGGCTGTTCTAACTGCTCTTTTACTAGATTGAAAATTAAGGCAATCATCTTCAAAATCTAGACAACAGTGTTTTAGTAGGTTTTTAATTTCTTTATCAGGATTAATAACTAAATCCTCATAATTCAGAGTATATATTCTATTAGCTTTCAACTTTTTGTGCCAAAATTTCATGCATTTTTTGTAAATATTAAAATAATAAGCTATTTCTTTTTGATCAAATGCATAAAGGGCTATGTTTGTAAATGGTTGTTCGTATATCGAAAAACAGGTATCTAATGGATCTCTTTTTATATCTATTATGATTGAATTAGGAAAAATATCATTAATTAAACCGATATATAAGAAATTTGCTGGCATTTTATCTATGATAAATTTGCATCCAGTTTGATTTAAAGTGTCTATATCATCATTATATTCTTGAGCAATAGATTTTAGAACCTCTGCTTCAAGGCTTTTTGTTTCTAGAGTGTAATTATGATTCTCAGCAGATCGTGATAAGCTTGTTAATTCTCCAAGACCATTAATTTTACTATGCCTAGATAAAATTTGCTCAAGAAGCGAAGACCCAGATCGTGGCATCCCTACTATGAACATATTTACATACTTAGCATTATTTTCGGCTAAGGTTTTTGATAAGTCTCTGTTTTCATATTTCTTTAAAGTATTAAAATATCTTTTTTTTACATCAATAATATTGAAGTGATCACTTTCTCGTACACTTTTATTTGCTTTTTCAAGATACTTAAATGCCTCTTTATAATTTTTTTCTTCTTTTAGTACTTTATAAATACCAAAACCAAGATAATCTTTGGTTCTTATTCCATCAATTTTGAAGATTTGTCCTGTTTTATCTTTATAATGAATTTCATCAGCAACTTTATCATTGTTAAACAAATCTAGCATAGTTTTGAATGTATCATCGCTACTATTGATATATTTCTTTTTTTTATTATTTAATTGTGCAAGCGATATATATGGTTGAATATAATTTTTATTTTTATTGATCAGTTTTTTACAATATATCGATGATTTATCAATTTCACCCTTCTCTCTATAAATATTAATTAAATTAGCAAAAACAATATCTTCTGCTTCTGGGTCGATGTAAAGAACCTTATTGTAATACTGTATGGCTTTATCGTAGTTATCAGTATTATTTTGAACTATGGCCATGTTCAGGTAGCTAGCTGTATGGTTTTCATTTTTATTGATAGATTCTTTAAAATATTCTTTTGCTCTAATAAAATTTTTATCTTTCATATATATACAACCAATATTGAAGTCTACTAAATGATAATTTGGATCAATTTTTTTACATTTAAGAAAAGCGTCTAAGGCTTTATTTGAATTAATCCCATATTTATTGTGGAAAATTCCATGTAAATTCCAGGTTGTTGCAGAATTTGGAAAAACTACAGAGAGCTTATTTAAGATTTTAACTGATTTCTTGATTTCATTTTTTTCCATCAAAAAAATAACATAATTATCCAAGTTGATTTCATCATTAGTATCAAGAATCAAAGCTTTTTCGATATAGAAAATAGCATTGTCAATGTCTCCTGCTCTATGATAACAAACCGCTAAATTTGCTAAAGCAAAAATATTATCTTGATTTAATTTAATTGCTTCTGAAAACGCCTTAATTGCTTCTTTATAGTTTTTTTTACTTAATTGTAATCTGCCTATATAGGCAAATAACATTGAAGAATTTGGGTATTTTATTTGGTCTTCTTTAATGCTTTGTAATATTGAAGTTTCTGACTCTGTATTGAATAAATTTTCATATTTAAGTTCAAGTTTGTTTTCTTGTTTTATAAATGGGTCTAGTAATCTTGCTAATTTTTTTAACTTATTACTTTTAGGATAAACAGAAGATAACTTATTAAATTCATTCGAAGCTTTTTTAATATCATCCGATTCTATTAACTTTTTTATAGATTTAAGTCTATGTGCAGGCGGCTCAGCACTTAAAGTTATATTTTTATTATCGTTCATTTCAGTTATCTATATATTTCACAAAATCTTTAGATCTACCAATAGAAGTAGTATAAATTTTTTTTCTTACCTGATCAA
>MDTD01089959.1_pt1 | contig 20874 bp, 19 predicted proteins | sample 811221 | NCBI WGS metagenome assembly MDTD01 (sample SAMN05326646, study PRJNA326480) | marine metagenome | isolation source: seawater | place: Pacific Ocean: South West | collected 2011
GCGACCGATCCGACGCGCTGAAGATCGGCTCGACGGCATCGACGCGGAGCGACATCACCGCGGAGGGGTCCCGCGTCAGCGTGTCGATCGAGGTGGGCACCTCGCGCACGAGCCGCTGCATGAGCCGGCCCGCCTCGGTGACCGGATCCGTGCGCCCGGTGAGCTCCATCGATCGGCTGCGCGCCCACGCACCGTAGGGAATGAACGGGTCGACCCGCATGATGTTGTCGTATTCGCGGGCGGCGCCGCGGTAGTCGCCCTCCGCGACGAGCAGCTCCGCCTTGCACACGCGCATGATCGAGTTGCCGGTGCCGATCTCCTCGACGATCTCGCGGCACCGCTTCAGGTCGCCCGCGCGGAGCGCGACCCACGCCTCGAGGGGCCTCTTGATCTTGTTCCATTCCCGCTCGCCCACCGCTCTCGGGAGCTGGGGGATCTCCTGCGCCAGCGCGTTGAGCTCGACATTCGCCAGGGCGCGCATGAACTGGAGCGAGACATAGTTCTGGGCGAACTCCTGGTTGGCGCGGGCGCGCGTCACCTCGTCGTCGAGCTTGGTCGCCTCCTGCACCTCAGCGTACTGGTGCTGGGCGTAGGCGAACAGCTCGTTGAGGCCCGTCTGCAGCGCCTCGGCGTCCTGAGCGTCCATCGCCGCGATGATGCGGATCTTCTCGTACGCGGGGTCGAGGAACGCCTCCTCGGGCGGGGTCAGCAGGCGGTCGGGGAGGTCGAGCTCCTTCTCGCGTTCGTAGCGGATCCGCGCGTTGTCCCGCAGCAGCCGGAGCTCGCGGTCGATCTCGTCGAGCACGACGCGCGGGCCCTCGAGCAGCCAGCGGAGGGCGAGCGACTCGACCATGTGCCTGGGCTCGAGCATCCCGGCGCGGGTCAGGATCGAGATCCCGTTCTGGTAGAACCGCGACGCCTCCGCGGTCGCGCCCTCGACCGCCAGCAGGCGCGAGATGCCGAAGTGGATGTTCGGATCGATCGGGTCCGCGTACATGAGCCCGAGCTGCATCTCCAGCAGGCCCGCGAGGCCCTGTGCGTCGGTGTCGGAATACTCCGCGTAGTAGCTCGTCGCGAGGTGCTGGGCCTCCTTGTTGGTCCGGTCCAGGTCCGTCGCGAGCGTCAGCATCCGAAGGAACGAATCCAGGTCGCCCATCTCGCGGTAGATCAACGCCGCGTCGAGCGCAAGGCGGCTGCGCACCGACGGGTCGAGCGCGCGGCCTCTCGGGCCCGTCAGACGCTCGTACATCGCCAGCCTCTCCTCGGCGGTCTGCCGCTTGCCGATCCGCGCGGTGATCAGGCGGAGCTGCGCAACGGTGTCGCGGGGATCCAGCGAGACAACCCGTGCCGTCGCGTCCTCGAGCAGGGAGGGGTCGCCTGTCCCGAACGCGGCCGCGGTCTCGAGCCGCGCGAGCTCCGCGTCCCCCGGCGCGAGCTCCGCGATGATCGAGAACAGGCGGGCCGCGATCTCGTAGTCCGAGGGCGTGGGCGCGTCACCCAGGCGCAGGTCGACGAGCACCGCCCGCGAGGCGTGGTCGGTCGCCGCCCGCGCGACGGGGTCGCCCGCGAGATCCTGGGAGGGCTGCGCCGCCGCGCTGAGCGAACCGGCGCACACCGCGCACGCCGCGAGCAGCGTCGAGGGGGAACCGGGGCGGGCGCCCGTCACGCGTCGGGCACGGCGAGCAGGGCGCTCAGCAGCGCCCACAAGAGCCACACACACCCGGCGAAGAGCACGATGCATAAAGGAATCTCCACAAGCCAGCCCAGGGCTCGACCCGCCCTGGGAAAGACACGATCGGCGATGCACACACAGCAGACCAGCTGCCCGGCCGTGCAGAGCGTGATCCCCGCAACAACCCGCAGATGACCCGAACCGGGCCACGCCGCGGGGCCCGAGAACAACAGGAACAGCCCGCTCGACCCGAGCAGGATTGCCCACGGCGCCGCGACCAGCGCGAGCGGGACCAGACTGAACCGACGCGGCACGACCATGCGGGCTCCTGCCGGTGAGTCTACGAACCCGGCGCCCCCGGTGTTCGGAGGGCGCCGCCTCGGCCCACATCGGTTCCGGGACAAAACGATGTGCACAAAGAACCGGTGCGCCGTCAGCCGCCTCGCGCCGCAGGAGCGCGGCGACTCAGCCCAGCGACATCGTCATCAGGAACTCGGCGTTGGTCTTGACCTTCTTCATCCGCGTCTTGAGCAGCTCCATCGCCTCGACGACATTCATGTCCGCCAGGACCTTGCGGAGGCGGTAGACCAGCTCGAGCTCCTTGGGATCCATGAGCAGCTCCTCGCGGCGCGTGCCCGACGCGGCGATGTCGATCGCGGGGTAGGTCCGCTTCTCGACCAGGCGCCGGTCGAGGTGCAGCTCGCTGTTGCCGGTGCCCTTGAACTCCTCGAAGATCACCTCGTCCATCTTCGAACCGGTGTCCACGAGGGCGGTGCCGATGATGGTGAGCGACCCGCCCCGTTCGATGGCGCGGGCGGCGCCGAAGAACTTCTTGGGGCGCTGCAGCGCATTGGAGTCCAAGCCGCCCGACATGATCTTGCCGGAGTGCGGGATCTCGTTGTTGTACGCGCGGGCGAGGCGCGTGATCGAGTCGAGCAGGATGACGACATCCTCGCCGAACTCGACCATCCGCTTGGCCTTCTCGATGACGACCTCCGCGACCGCGACATGCCGGCTCGCCTGCTCGTCGAAGGTGCTCGCGACGACCTCGACCGACGGGTCGGTGTTGCGCTTGAAGTCGGTGACTTCCTCCGGGCGCTCGTCGACGAGCAGCACGATGACATTGGTGTCCGGATAGTTCTTCTTGATCGCCTGCGTCATCTTCTGGAGCAGCACCGTCTTGCCCGTGCGGGGCGGCGCGACGACCAGCGCCCGCTGGCCTTTACCGATCGGCGCGACCAGGTCGACGATCCGCGTCTCGATGACATTGGGCTCGGTCTCGAGGACGAACCGCTCCTCGGGGTGCAGCGGGGTCAGGTCCTCGAAGTTCACGAGGTCGTGGATCGCGCCCGGATCGCGCCCGTTCACGGTCTCGACGCGCAGCAGCGCGAAATACCGCTCGCTCTCCTTGGGCGGGCGGATCGCGCCGCGGACCGTCATCCCGCGACGCAGCCCGAACCGGCGGATCTGGCTGGGCGAGACATAAATATCGTCCGGACCCGGCAGGTACGACTGCTCGGGCGATCGCAGGAACCCGAACCCGTCGGACATCGTCTCCAGCGTGCCCTCGCCGTACATGATGCCCATGCGCGTGGCGCGGGCCTTGAGCACCTTGAAGATCAGGTCCTGCTTGGGCGTGTCCTTGAAGTCCTCGAGCCCCTCGGTCTCCGCGACCTTGAACAGCTCGTCGAGCTCCATGCGCTGCAGCTCGCCGATCGTGAGCTGGTCGCCCTCGTCGAGCGGGCCCTTTTCCGCGGCGATCTTCTCGAGCTCCGCCGCCTCGCGCTCGAGCTCCTCGTCGCTGGGCAGCACGGAGTTGTTGTAGCGGGGGTGATATCCACCACCACCGCCGCCGCCGCCACCACCGCCGGACGAGCCCTTGCGCTTCTTGCGCTTGCGGCGCCGACCCGAGGACGACTCGCCCGAGCCGCCGCCCGGGCCACCGTTTGATCCACCGCTCGAACCCCCACCCGAACCGCCGTTGGACCCGCCGCCGCTCGGCCCGTTGCCCGCGCCGGCGCCTTTGCCCGCGTCCGCCTTGGGCTCGGGCTTGCTGTCGGGCTTGCTGTCCGAGCCGCCGCCCCCGTCGCCCTTGGGCTCGGGCTTCGCGTCCGCCTTGGGCTCGGTTTTCGCCGAGCTCTTCGCGGGGCTCTTCTTCTCGCCGCTGTCCGGCTTCGAACCCGACTGCGCCGCGGCCTCTTCCGCGATCTTCTTGGGCGCCGTCTTCCGGCGCGTCCGCCTGGGCTTCGCCTCGGCGCTCTCCGTGCCGGCGTCCTTCTCCGCGACCGCGTCCGTCTTTGCCTTCGCCATGTTTCTGTCTTCCTGCCCGGGTGACCGAGCGTCACCCAGAGGCCGAGCCCCGACCGATCGGGCCCGCGCCTTCTCGACGCGGCACATCACCCGATGCTGCGAAAGGGGAATCCACACCAGAGACCGCTGCGCCGGGCCCGCTCGGCACGACACCGGATGCCGGTGACGCCGATCGATCAATCACTTTCTGATGAGCGGGAGCGCGTCTCGCGCCGGATCTGGTCCAAGACCTCGCGGACCCGCGCCTCCATCGAGGCACGGTCGCCCGCGTTGGTCACAGAATAATCCGACCGGCGACGCTTCTCATCAAGGGGCCACTGCGCTTTTTCTCGACGATCCAGTTCATCGGCATCCCAGCCCCGGTGCTCCATCACCCGCCGCAATCGCTCCTCGCGGGGGCACTCCACGAACACCACAGCGTCGCAGTCCGAGTCCAGGCCCGCTTCGAACAGCAACGGCGCATCGATCACGAAGCCCGCCGCGCGCACGCGGCGCGCCTCATTCATCAGATCGCCCCGCATCGCGTGCAAACGCGGATGGATGACCGATTCCAGCCATGCCCGTTCCGCATCATCCGCAAACACAATCCGACCAACCGAACGCCGATCGACCCGGCCCGCCGCATCAAAGACGCCGCTTCCCCACCGCTCGCGCAGCAACCCCCCGACTTCCGGGGTGTCGAGCAGGGCCTTCGCCTCGGTGTCCGAATCGCTGACGACGCAGCCCAGCGCCGCGAACGCGCGCGCGACGGTGCTCTTCCCCGCGCCGATGCCGCCCGCGAGCCCGATGACCGGGATGCGCTCATCAGGCCCGGTCATGCACCGGGCTCCGCGCCGGCGGCGCGCACGCGGGCGGCCCTCCCCGTGGGATCCCCCACCACGCGCCAGACGACCTCGAACCCGCCCGTACCGGCGGTCGCGAACCCGACCGACCCCACGCCCAGCACGCGCTGGACAAACGGTCGATCGACCACCACATTGCGCACATCGCCGAGGCGGACCTCGCTCCGCGTGCGATCGAGCACCCCGACGGCGCTGAAGACCAGCTCCCCATCGGTGCCCGCTTCGACGCCGTACGAGCGGGTCGCCCATTGCAGGACCGCCCACACGAACCGGATCGCGAGGCCCGCCGCGCCGATCCGGAGGATCGTCGCCTCCGCGACGGGGTCGATGTCCACGCGTCGCAGCGCCAGCAGCGCGAACCAGGCGATCGCGGTCACCCCAGCGATCCACGCGTAGTGGCGCGCCGGGAAGAACAGCACGAACAGCGGATGAGGCCGCGTCGCGAACTCGCGTGCGTGGTCCCGCTCGCCGCGCATCGGTCAGCCGTCGCCTTCGGGGGGGTCGCCCGCCGCGGCCTCGGGGGTCAGCACCGCGATATCGGGCAGGTTGCGGTAGTACCCATCGAAATCGAGCCCGTAGCCCACAACGAACTCGTCGGGGATATCGAAGCCCGCGAAATCGGGCTCGATGGGCACCGCCCGCCGCGCGCGCTTGTCGAGCAGGACGACGGTCCGGACGCTCGCGGGCGCGCGCTCCAGCACCATCGAGCGGACGAGCTGGAGCGTGCGTCCCGAGTCGAGGATGTCGTCGACGAGCACGATGTGCTTGCCCGCCATGCCCTCGGGCAGCTCGCTCTTGAGGTGCGCCCCCTTGCTCTCCATCGTCTGCCCCGGATAGCTCGACACCGCGATCAGTTCGAGGCTGAGCTTCATCGGCATGCACCGGATCAGGTCCGCGACGAACACGATCGACCCCGTCATGATCGGGATCAGCATGATGCGGTGCTCCGCCTCGGGGTCGCCCTCCGCCTCGAGCTCGCGCCGCAGATCCGCCGCGAGCCGCTCCGCGATCTCGCGCACCCGTGTCGCGATCTCGTCGCGCCCGATCAGGATTTTCTCGATATCGCGCTGCATGCCGATCCCCGGGGCGCCGCCCCGCTCACGCGCCCTTCAGTTCGCCCCGCTGCCGCATGGCGCTATACCGCCGCATCGAGTCCTCGATCACCTCGTGGGCCCGGTCGGGCGGCAGGATCTCGTCCACCTCCACCACCTTGTCCTCGAGCGTCTTGTAGTCCTCGAAGAACCGGCGCAGCATCTTGAAGGTGTGGGGCGGGAACTCGCTCGCCGCCTTGTAGTGGCTGAACTCGGGTCCGTTGTGGATCACCCCGATGATCTTGTGGTCGGGGTCCCCGTCGTCGATCATCGTCATCATCCCCACCACGCGCACATCGCAGACGCACAGGGGAGGGATCGTCTCGGCGCAGAACACCAGGATGTCGAGCGGGTCGTCGTCCTCCGCCATGGTCTGGGGGATGAACCCGTAGTTTGCGGGGTAATACACCGCGCTGGACAGCACCCGGTCGAGCCGCAGCATGCCCGTCTGCTTGTCGAGCTCGTACTTGTTGGACGAGCCCTTCGGGATCTCGATCACCGCGCTCACATGCTCGGGGAGCGAGAGGCCCGGGACGGAGGGCGTGACATCGTGCCAGGGGTGGATCATGCGCCAAGCGTAGCAAGCCGGGCAAGACTTCCCGGCGCCATGCCCGCCGCCGTGTGCCGATTGGGGAAATCTCCACGCCGCGGCGTCAATCCAGCGCGTTCACCGCGTCCCGCACCATCTCGTCCACCGCCTCTGGGTCATTGAACGGGTACACCCCGATCAGCCGCCGATCCGGGCCCACCAGCATCAGGCGGGTCGGGTGCAGGATGTTGTTCATCATCGCCCCGTCGGGGCCCGGCACGAGCACGCCCTCCTGCTCGCGCAGCTCGAACCCGATGCTCTCCCGCACCAGTTCGCGAACCGCGCCGGGATCGCCCGTCATGAAGACCCACCGCTCGGGGTCGGCGCCGTACGACTGCGCGAACGAATCGATCACCGCGGGCGTGTCGCGCCCCCCGTCCACGCTGATGCTCGCGAATCGGAGCGCCGACGCCGCGCCCAGGGCCGTCCGGTCCTGCACTTCCCGCATCACCCGCGCGATCGCGGGGCAGGGCCCGTTGCAGCTCGTGAAAAAAAAGGTCAGCACCGTGACCTCCCCCTCGAACACCGACTCGTCGATCGGCGCGCCCCGCTGGTCCACCAGCTCGAACGCGCCCACGCGGAAGCCCGCGAAGGGGTTGTCGCCCGCGTCCTGATCCGGCGCGGCCCCGCCGGGCGTCTCCTCCGCGAAGACGGGGCCCCGGTCCGATCGCGCCGCCTCCGGCGCGCGCCCTCGCGAGCCGCCCCCCGCGATGTACCCGACCACCACCCCCGCGAGCAGCGAGCCCGCGAACAGCAGCAGGAATGACCGCACGCCGCCCCGTGTCCGATCCGCCATCACGCCGGCCCTCCCGTCTCGAATCATCCGATGCGCACGCGACCCGAGCGAGGATCCCGAGAATCCGCCTCATCATCATCCCGTGTCGGGCTCAATCCCGCAGGATCGCCCGCAGCGGGACCCGCCGGCGCAGCCGCTCGCTCTCCGCCTCGGGTGTGTCGGCGCTCCCCGGCGCGGCGCTGTGCCACAGCGACGAATACGCGAAGAGCACGAAGCGGTCGTCTTCCGCGTGCATGTTCACCTGCCCGACGGTCTGCCGCCCGCTGTCGTGCTTGTAGACCCCGACACCCGGGACGAGGCTCCCGCGACGCGAGACCGCGGTGCTCCACGCGAGCAGGTCCGACCGGTACGCCGCGTCGTCGTCGTGGTACATCATGGGCATAACCGCGTCGATCGTCCCGAGCCGAGCCCAGCGCGCCGCGTCCTGCAATTGCTGATCCCGCGCGAGATCGGGACGCCTCCAGACCGCGGCCGAGACCATGATCCCGGGACGCGCCCGGCGCGCCTCCTCCGCGATGCGTCCGACGAGGTCGGTGATCCGCGTGCGCACCCAGGCCCGCATCGCCGCGGGCTCGATCGCGTCGCCCGCCCCCAGGCCCATCGCCTCGCGATACAGCGCCCGGGAGACCGCGTCACCCGGGTACCACCGGTCCGCGTCGAGGGATTCGGAGATGAACCGGATGTAGTCGAGGTGGATCCCGTCGAGGTCGTACCGCGTCGCGAGATCACGGGTCACCGCGCCGAGATGGTCGTGCACCGCGTCGAGCACGGGGTTAGCGATCACATAGTGCTCGTTGAGGGCCTGGTCGCGGCCCGTGTCGTCCTTGAGCCGCCACGCCGTGCGCGCGCGGTAGGGGTGATCGCGCGAGACGGGCTCCGCGGTCCCCTTCCACAGCGGCATCACATTCATCCACGCGTGCAGGCGGAGGCCCCTGCCCCGCGCCGCCCGCGCGGCGCTCGCCAGCGGGTCCCACCCGGGCCCGCGGCGCACCTCCGTCTCGCTCGGGCGGGTCGTGTCCCCGCTGGATTCCCGGAACAGCAGCTCGCCCCAGGGCTCGAGATCGCTGTCGTAATACGCGTCCGCCTGCCCGCGCACCTGCCAGAACACATCGGTGAACCCCGCCTGCGCGATGTTCCGCATGATCGTGCGCACATCCTCGGGCGTGCGGTAATCCCACCGGGTCACCCAGATCCCGCGCAGCGGCTCGTCCCGGGAGATCGCGGGCCCCAGAGGCGTGTAGGCCCCCCGCTCGGCCTCGCCGTCCCGATCGGCGGGCGCCGCGCCGTCGGGCGCCGGTCGCGGCGTCCGCTCCGCGGAGCCGTCGCCTCCGATCGAGCGCAGGTCCGCGCCCAGACCCTCGATCGTGTTGCAGCCCGGCGCGAGGCCCAGCAGCGCCGCGAAGACCAGGCAGGCCCAGCGGCGCGGGTGTGTTCCGCTCGTGCGATCCATGCGATCCCCGTTTCGTCGCGCCCGGGGTCCGTCCCGGGGGTCCCAGCGTACGCCCGCCCGAGCGGGCGCACGCTTTTACACTCTCGGCATGACCGACCCCGCGCCCGCCATTTTCTTCGACGACGGACAGGGCATGCTCGCCCCGCTCCGCGATCTGCGCCCGATCTCCGAGGTCCGCACCGGCGCGCTCACCTCGCGCGAACGCCTGTGCGCCGCGCTCGGGCTCCGCGCCGTTGCCCTGTTCGTCCAGCCCCCCCACGAGACCATCGCGGCCGAGGCGACGGGGCTCCCGATCAACACCGTCCCGGACCACGACGGACCGGCGCTGCTCATCAACGGCCGCTGCCCCCTTCCGCTCGACGCGCTCGACGCACTCGAGCCGGGGCAGGCCGCGGTCGAGGGGGGGTCGGGCGACCTGGTCGGCGCCCGCCTGAACCCGGACGACGCGCGCCGCCTGCTCACGGGCGACGCGCCCGAACTCGAGACCATCACGATCGACGACCGCGTGCTGCTCGCGCGACCCTGGCATGTGCGCACGACCCGGGACGCGTGCCTCAAGATCGACCTCGACCTGCTCGCCCGCGAACTGCCCCCGTCCCACCCCGACGGGTGCTGCCTGATCGGCGACCACCCCGTCCTGTGCGCGCCCGACGCGACCGTCTTCCCCGCCTCGATCCTCGACACCACGAACGGCCCCATCGCTGTCCGCGCCGGGGCCACGATCCGCCCCGGCTCCACGATCATCGGGCCCGTCGTCATCGGCGAGCGCTCGACCGTCCTCGACAAGGCCCTCGTCAAGGCGAACACCGCGCTCGGCCCCGTCTGCAAAGTCGCGGGTGAGATCGGAGGCACGATCCTCCAGGGCTATGCCAACAAGGGGCACGACGGGCACCTGGGCGATTCGTGGCTGGGCGAATGGGTCAACCTCGGCGCCGGGACCACCAACTCGAACCTCCTCAACACCTACTCGGAGGTCACCAGCGTCGCGCAGCCGCACGCGCACCGGGAGAAGACCGGCGAGACCTTCTTCGGCTGCGCGCTGGGCGACCATGTCAAGACCGCGATCGGGACGCGGATCATGACCGGCGCGATCGTGCACACCGGCGCGATGTGGGCCGCGACGGCGCCGATCAGCGGGTGCGTCGATCGCTTCGCCTGGGCGACCGACAAGGGCGTGCGCCACTACCGCGTCGACCGGTTCCTCGAGGTGATGCGCGCGAGCATGGGACGCCGGACGATCGAGCCCAGCGACGCGTACACGGCGCGCGTCGCAGCCCTCGCGGAACTCACGCTCGCCGAGTCCTGACCGTCAGCCCCGGGCGATCGCCATCGCGCCCTCAAGGAGTTTGAGCGCCCCCGCCGCCTGCTCGCGTTCGATCTGGATCGTCTTGACTGATGCTTCTTCGAGGATCTGCGCGCGCACGAGCGACGACACTTCCTGTGCGACATCCGTGTCCTCGATCAGCGAGAGCGCACCGCTGACATTCTCGAAGGTCTCGAGCGCCGCGTTCCGCTCCGCGTCCAGGCCCTTGAGCCGCCCGCCGATCCGCCCGCGTTCGCCCAGAACCTGGTCCCGCGCGCCCTCCACGATCGACTGGGCGGACTCGAACTCGCCCGACCGCAGCGCGTCGCGCAGGTCCGCGAGGCGGCCCGCGTCTCCGCCCAGGTCCGCGGTGCGGTACCCCGCGAGCAGCTTCTGGCTGTTGAAGATCGAGATCGTCGCGACATGGTCGATCGCCGTGAGGATGCCGTCCGCGTCCGCGGCGAGGGCGTCGCGCTCCGCTTCGCTCAATCCCCCGGTGTTCGCGGCGCTCACGACGATGCCCTCGAGATCGATCAGCAGCTCGCCCAGCGCCGAGAGCGCGCCGTCCTTGGCGCCCAGGAACGAACTCTCCCGCTCCAGCCCCCGGATCGTGCGGTCGAGCGCGGTCCGATCCGCCCGCAGCTTCTCAGCCGCGACGAGGCCCGACGGATCATCCGAGGCGCGGTTGATCCGCTTGCCGGTCGCGAGCTTCTCGAGCGCGTCGTTCGCGTCGCTCTGGGCGCGCGCGAGCGCCCGACGCAGGCCGTAGCCCGCGGAGAACAGCATCGACGGTCCGGAAAACGGGACGCTCACGCAGCGCTCATCGGGCCCCCGATCGCGCGGCTTCTGGCCCGCATCCAACCTTGCCCCTAGGCTCCCGCGTGCCCGGCTACCTGGACGAAGACCCCCCCGGATTCGATGGATACGAGGACGAACTCGACCCCGAGGGCCCGTCCCGCGCCGACATCGAGCGGTTCGGGGATGCCGAGCACGCCTGCCCCTCCTGCGGGTCCGAGGTCTACGAGGACGCGCCCCTGTGCCATGTCTGCGGGCATGCGCTGGAGGATCGGTCGGGCGGCCCCCCGCTCTGGGCCGCGATCGTGGCGGTCGTGCTGCTCGGCGCCCTGATGATGCTGTTCGTGTTCTGAGATGTTCTCGTTCTGGACGGGCTGCCGGCGTCGGCGAGGATCTCCGGATCGGGTGGGACCGATCGGGAAAAAACGCCGATAGGGTGCTGCCTCGGGCGGTTTCGCCCGTACTGTTGATATCTGAACGCCTCGGCTCGGCGGCTCTGGGAGGGAGACGCGGGACGGGGCCCCCACAGGAGATCTCCGCGATGTCGCACCGCTTTGCTCCGCTCGCTCTGTCTTCGCTGCTCGCCCTGACTTCGGGCGCCGCTGTCGCGCAGGTCGCGCCCCCGCCCCCGCCGGCGGAGGCGCCCGAGCCCGAATTCGTGCCCCCGCCCATGCCCGCGCCGCGGCCCGCGGCCCCCCAACGCCCCCAGCAGAACCTGGGCAACAGCGGGCGCCTCACGACCAGCCTGCCCGATTTCCCCTACACCCCGCTCTGGCAGTTCTGCGGGACCGAGGACCCGAAGGTCGACGATGTCTGCACCTTCGACATGAACCTCCACTACGCGGCGCTGCGCCCCAACCCGACGATCTCGCCCGGCCTTGTTCCCGAGATCCAGCCCGTCATCGTCGCGCGGCGCGCCCGTCTCGAGATGATCGTGATCGAGAACCTCGAGGTCACCGAGGATGTGGACGGGGGCCTGATCGAGGCGGTGCAGATCGGTGCGCCCGCCCAGCTCCAGGAACTGCTCGAGCGCATCAAGCCCCTCACGCCCCCCTCGAACCTGACCCAGGAACTCCAGAACCGCAAGATCCTTTCGGGCGTGCAGGCGGGCTGGAACAACCGCGTGATCCAGGAATATCAGCAGGCGTACGGCGCCTTCCTCCGGCGCGCGGATCCCTCCAACGCCTCCAACCGATTCATGCAGGCGATCTTCCGCGACTCGCTCGTGGAGAGCGTCCAGGCGTTCAACGGGATGCTCCACGAGGCGCGCACGCGGATGGACGCGGTGCTGGAGCGCGTGGACGGCGTCCCCGCGGAGACCGCTGCGGCGCTGCGCGACCTCGCGATCGATTCGATCGAGATCGATCCCGCGAAGATCAGCGAGAGCGCCGACGCGGTGAAGCTCGCGTGGCGCGGGCTGACCCTCGAGCAGAAGCAGGCGTTCCTGACCGCGGTCCGCGAGACGCGGGAGAACCCCAACCTGCCGCCCGTGCCGACGGTGAATGTCGAGCACCCCGGCAAGGTCGTCCAGGCGCCCCGCGAGGACGATCAGACCCGCGTGGTCAACAACCGCCTGCGCGACGCGCAGAAGAAGGCCGAGGAAGCCGAGAGCGACGAGGGCGGCGACGAAGACGACGGCTGATCGCGTCGGGTGCGGACTGTGCAGACAGCGAGGCCCGGGCGAGCCGCCCGGGCCTTTTTCGTGCGCGGGCTGTCGGGTCAGGCCTGCTCGGGGCGCATCTGGGGGAAGAGCACGACATCGCGGATCGTCCGCTGGTCGGCGAGCAGCATCACCAGGCGGTCGATGCCCAGGCCCATGCCCCCCGCGGGGGGCATGCCGACCTTGAGCGCGCGCACGAAGTCCGCATCGAAGTTGCGGAAGGTGCTCTCCTCGTCGTCGAGGCCCGCGAGCTGCTCGCGGAACTTCGCTTCCTGGATGTCGGGGTCGTTCAGCTCGGTGTAGTGGGGACCGACCTCCATCCCCCCGATGAACAGATCGGCGCGGTCCGCGATCGACGGATCGTCGATGTTCGGACGCGTCAGGGGGCTCAGGCTCGCGGGGGAGTGCGTCACGAAGGTGGGCTTCGCGGGGTCGATCGCGGGCTCCGCGACCGCCTCGAACACCTCGTTGACGATCAGCACATCGTCGAGCGGGACCCCCTTGTCGTCGGAGGTCTTGAGCCCCAGCGCCGCCGCCTTCTCGCGCACGGCGTCGGTGTCGGTCATCGGGAACCCCAGCTCACGCTCGAACAGGTCCGCGTAGCGGATCCGCTCGAACGGGGCGCCGTAGTCGATCGACAGATCGCCGAACGGGAGGACGAGGCCCTCGATCCCGCGTTCGGCCGCGGCGACGCGCGCCAGCTCGCGGATGAGGCGCTCGGTGATGTCGCAGACGCTCGCCATGTCGCCGAAGGCTTCGTAGAGCTCGACGACGGTGAACTCGGGGTTGTGCTGCTTGTCGAGGCCCTCGTTGCGGAAGTTTCGGTTGACCTCGTAGACCTTCCGCATCCCCCCGACGAGCAGGCGCTTGAGGTAGAGCTCCGGCGCGATGCGCAGGAACAGGTCGATGTCCAACGCGTTCATGTGGGTGAGGAAGGGGCGGGCGGCGGCGCCCCCCGCCTGCGTCTGGAGCATGGGGGTCTCGACCTCGATGAACCCCTCGCTGTCGAGGAAGCGACGCATCGCGCCGACGAGCCTCGAGCGGAGCGTGAACACCCGCATCGTGTCGGGGGTCGCCCACAGGTCGACATACCGCTGCCGGTAGCGCGTCTCGATGTCGCTCAGGCCCGCCCGCTTCTCGGGGGGCGGGACGAGGCACTTGCTCATCGGGCGCACGGCGTCGGCCCACACCGTCACCTCGCCCGCCTTGGTGCGCATGAGCGGGCCCTCGGCGACGAGCACATCGCCCAGGTCCGTCTTCTTGGCAACCCCGAACCCCGCCTCGTCGCAATCGCGCTTGCTGACCGCGACCTGGAACGATTCGCTGGTCGCGTCGCGGAGGTTGAGCCAGACCAGCTTCCCGTTGTCGCGGTGGAGCACGACACGCCCGGCGATCCGCACGCGGGGACGGTCGTCCACGAGCGGGGGCAGGTCAGAGTCGGGGGTCCCGTCCTTCGTCGCCTGCTTCCGCGCCGCGACGCTCTCCTGGTTCGCGAGGTCCGCGGCTTCGTCGTACCGGGCCCGCGCGTCGGCGAGGGCGACGAGCTCGTCGGTGCGCTGCCCGTAGGGATCAACCCCGAGCGCACGGACCGCGTCGCGGTTGGCGCGCCGCTGCTGCTCGAGATGGTGGATCTCGTCGGACGGGGTCGGTTCGGCGGTCTGGGTGTCGTGCTCGCTCACGCGGCGATGGTAGGGAACCCACGCGGCGACGGCCGCGCACGACGGACGCAGCGTTGCAGCGGGCGGGCTCCGCGGAAAGCGTGCCCGGCTGCGGAGAGCGCGGGCCCCCGGGGGGGGCGGGCTCAGGTGTGCCCGTTGGTCTCGGGCTTGGGCTCACCCTCGATGCTGAGCGAGAGGGCGCGGGCCATCTCGGTGTCGCACAGCGGGATCGACCCGTCGGACTCGGCGATCAGGTTGCTGAGCCGAACATTCTGGAACGACTCGATGAACTGACGGGCGGCCTCGTCCACGCACTTGTGCAGCGAGCAGAGATTCGACCCGTGGTTGGGGAGCCCCAGCGGGCAGCTGTGGATCCGCTCGACCGGGTCGATCGCGTTGACGACATCGAGCAGCGAGATGTCCTCGGCGGCTCTCGCCAGTCGGTAGCCCCCGCCCACCCCGCGCCGCCCCGTGATCAGGTCCGCCTGCGCAAGGGACTGGAGCACCTTCGCGAGATAGTTCGGCGGGACGAGTGTCTGCTCCGCGAGCTTGGGGGTCGGCGTCAGCTCATCCGGGCTGTACGCCAGACACGCCATCGCCCGCAGCGCATACTCGGTTGTCTGGCTCAGCATGGGAGACTCCTTGAGCAGTTGGACCATCATGGCCCCCCGTTTCCGGCGCACAACTCCGTCGATCCGGGGAAAGATCCGAACGGTCGCCTTGTATCCACGATCGGCTCGCGGGCCGTGGATACGGCTTCGCGCCAAGGCTAATTGTAGATGCACGCATCCCGAAATAGCGCGACGAAAATCGCCGCATGCGTTCAATTCGGGGTTTGACCCTAGTTCGGGCGGGAACCGCCCCTCGCCTCCGAACGCCTTTCCATGGCCCGTTCGGGGGGATCAGCCGTACACATCGTCCATCTGGGCCCGGACCGCGGCGGGGGATTCCTCGACGGGGACGCCCTCGATCAGCCCCCCGATGACCTCTTCGGTGGTGACTTGGTCCGCCTCGGCGTTGAAGTTGAGCAGGACGCGGTGCCTGAGCACGGGCATCGCGACCTCGCGCACATGCTCGGGGGTCGCGTGGGTCATGCCGGCGAAGAGCGCCCGGGCCTTGGCGCCGAGGATCAGGTACTCGCTGGCGCGCGGGCCCGCGCCCCAGGAGACATAATCGCGCACGACGCGGGGAATCTCGCCCCCGTCCGCCTCTCCGACGCGGGTCGAGCGCACGAGCCGCAGGGCGTAGCGCATCACCGAATCGCTGATCGGGACGCTGCGGATCGCGGCGCTGACGCGGGCGATGTCGTCGGGGCTCACGACCCGATCGATCGTCACCTCCGCCTTGTGGGCGCTGCGGCGCATGACCTCGAGTTCCTCGGATTCGCTGGGGTACTTGATCAGGATCTGGAACATGAACCGGTCGAGCTGCGCCTCGGGGAGCGGGTAGGTCCCCTCCTGCTCGAGCGGGTTCTGGGTCGCGAGCACGAAGAACGGGTCGGGCAGCTCGTGGCGCACGCCCCCCACCGTGACCTGGCGCTCCTGCATCGATTCGAGCAGGGCGGCCTGGGTCTTGGGCGGGGTCCGGTTGATCTCGTCGGCGAGGACGACATTCGCGAACACGGGCCCGCGCACGAAGCGGAGCGCCCGGTGCCCCGTCGTCCGGTCCTCCTCGATCATCTCCGTCCCCGTGATGTCGCTGGGCATCAGGTCGGGGGTGAACTGGATGCGGCTGAAATCGAGCGACATCGTGCGCGCGATCGTGGAGATCAGCAGCGTCTTGGCAAGGCCCGGCACGCCCACGACGAGGGCGTGCCCCCGGCAGAAGATGCAGGTGAGGATCTGGTCGACGACCTCCTCCTGCCCCACGATGACCTTCGCGATCTCGGTCCGCAGCGCGTCGTAGGTCTCGCGCACATGGGCGAGCGTCTCCTGCGCGTCGCTCGGCGAGCCGTTGGAGCCTTCGTGCGTCATGCCGTCTCCTGTCGGGGTTCGGTTCCGTCCGGTGATCATCCTACCGCTCGGCACCCCGTCGGGGTTCGGGGAGAGTGCGCCGCGACGCAAGAGATCGGAGACGAGGCGACAAAAACAAGACGGCCGAGCGGGGTCTCGTCGCTCGGCCGTCGGCGACCGGCGGGGAAGTGCCGGTTCGCAAGGGGATGTCGGAGTCGGTCGTCCCGGCGTGCCGTTCGTGCCCCCCGGGTCATGCAGCCGGAAGCGAAACCGAGCGGGAACCGGTTCGCGGGGTCGTTCGGGTTTCCCGTCCCCCGCTTTCGCGCGGCCCGCGGGGATCCCGCGAGAAACCGCACGATTCGTCTACCACGCCGCTGGGCGCGGGTTGCGATCAGCCGCGGTCATCACGGCGTTTTTCCAGCATCTGCTCGACGCGATCGAGCATGCGGTCGAAGACGCGTTCCATGCGTTCCCAGCGCTCTTCCATGCGCTCCTCGAGAGACTCGAGGCGGTCCTCGAACTGGTCTTCGAGGTCCTCGAGACGCGCCTCGAGCTCGTCTGCCATCGCCTCGCGGTCGTCGTCGTCGATGATCAGTCGCCCGTTGTCGAGCGTGAAGGCCCGGGAGCGGCGGAGCTGCTCGGCCTGGGCGCCGAGCTGGCGCTGCATCTGCTCCATCTGCTCGCGGAACTTGCGGGCGATGTCCTCGTTCTGCCCCGCGGCGCCGAGCTCTTCGAGCCTGCGCATCGTCTCCTCGAGCGCACGCTTGACCTCGTCGTTTTCACCCTGTCGCCAGCGGTTGGTCAGGCCGAACGGGAAGTCGGCTTCCTCGCCCGGGGTCACTTCGATGGTCGTGGTCATGCTGGGGGTGCCCAGTTTCTGGGCGTCGTAGGCCTCGAGTTCCATCTCGATCTCGATCTCGTCGCCCTTCCGGATGACGACCAGGTCGAGCTCATCGCCGGGTGTGCTCTCCATGAGCGCCTCGTGCAGAACGCGCTGGTCGTCCATCGGGTCGCCGTTGACCTCGATGATGATGTCCCACTGGCGGAGCCCCGCCTTCTCGGCGGGCAGGCCCTCCATGATCTTCTCGAGCACGAGCGCGTGCTCGGGCAGATCGAGGTGTGCCCGCAGCGCATCGCTGGGGGACTCGAGCAGCACGCCCATCATCACCGGGGGGCGCTCCGCTGCGATCGCGCGCTCCATCTCCTCGGCCTCGCCCGGGAAGCCGAACCGGTAGACACGGGGCGCCGCCGCCGGGCGCGGGGGCCGGGGCGTTCCGGCGAAGACCCCGCCTCGCGGGCCCCCGACGACGACTTCCTTGAGGACCTTCCCGTCGTTGCCCAGGATGATGACCTTGTTGTCCCGGGTCTCGATGAGGTCGTCATCGATGCGCACGCCGTTGACGCGGGCGATCGTCTCCCCGTCTCGGACGATGATCTCGTACTTGTCGTCGTTGTCGATGCTGACGAACTCGAAGTCCGTCTTGCTGTCGGCGTGCTCGTCGTTCGTGTGATCGGGGCCCGCGCCCGCGGCGTTCGCGAGCAGGCAACCGGCGAGGCCGGCGGCGATCGTCATCCAACGCGTGCGTGTCATCGCAAACTCCTTCGTGTCGAGGCGGTCGGGAGGTCGTTGCCGTCCGCGTCCCGCCGTGGGTCTCGGAACCGCCCGGCGTACCGGGGCTGAACACCCGGATGCGCTGCGCGGGATCGCCCGTCGCGGGTCTCGGGGAAATTCCCCCAGGCCCGAGGGGCGTCAGTACGAGACCTTCGCGGGCACGACCTCCGGCGCGGGGACGATCGACGCGGCCCCGAACTCGTCGCGCCCGACCTTGAACACCTGGTCGGCGGGCACGAACTCGCGTTCCAGGATCTGGCGCACATAGAGCACCTCAACGCCCGACCCGTCCGCGAGGGGGCGGGATTCGAGCACGCGCTTGTCGGGCATCACCCCGATGACCCGCCCCGCCTCGCGTCCCGTGTCCAGGTATTGCGCCAGCGCCTCGTCGGGTGTCGAGGGCAGCAGGTTCGCGGGGACCATCGAGGCGGTGTTCGCGCCGCTGGTGCCGTCGAGCGTCCGCGTAGGCGACGGAAGGCCCGTGAACCAGACCAGCAGGATCGCGGCCGCCGCCGCCCAGCCGCCCCAGGCGCGCACGCCGTCCATGCGGCGCTGGAACCGCTCGGCGGGGGTCATCAGCTCGCCCTCGGGCAGGTCCACCCCTTCGGCGATCGTCCCAACCTCGTCGACCACATCGCCCAGCAGCTCGTGCTGGCGCTGGGTGACGGTGAGGTCGGTCCACACGCTCGGATCCGCCTGCGCGAGCGTGCGCAGCGCCGCCCAGTCGCGTTCGCTCGCCTCGCCGTCGATGACGCGTCCGATCAGTTCGTCGCGTCGGTCGATCGCGGGGTCGCTGGTGTTGCCGGTTGTGTCGTTGTGGTCGCTCATCGCTCACCCGTGTTTCTGCGCCCGCTCGGGGCGCCTGGACTCTCTCGAACGGATCGGGGCTGGGGTCAGGCCCCCGCCGCGGCGCGGCGCCGGGCCGGGGCCTCAGGATTTCCCGCCGCGGTCTCCGTGTGCCCGCGCTGTCGTTCGTTCTGGATCGCGAGCTCGCGGAGCATGCGTCGCCCCCGCGCGATCCGCGTCTCGATCGTGGTCTCGGGCAGATCGAGCACCGCACCGATCTGCTTGTAGCTCATCCCGCGGACACACCGCATCAGCAGGGGCTCGCGGTAGCCCTCCGGGAGCGTCCGCGCGAGGTCCATGAGCCGGTCCGCCTCCTCGCGGCGGGTCGCGTCGTCCTCCGTCGCGCCGGGCTCGACCTCGCGTTCGCGCACGAGGCGGAGGTGCTTGCGCTTGCGCTGGACCTCCCTGCCCGAGGCGCGGGCCGCGTTGATCGCGACGGTGCGGAGCCAGGGCTTGACCGCCGCGGGGTCGCGCAGTTCCCCGATCTTGCGGACCACGCTCATCGCGACGACCTGGAGCAGGTCCTCGACATCGACCTCGCGCGGCTTGTGGGCAAGGAGGATCGCGGCGACCCAGCGCCGGTGCTCGCGCCAGATCCGGCGGATCTCGTCGGGCCCGAACAGGGGCGCACCGTCGTCCGGCGGCGTCACGACGCGCAGAGGTGTTTCGGACGGACTTTGTTCGGTCTTCCCCGCCATAACGCCTTCCGTCTGTGCCACTCGGACGCGCCGGGATCTCGGGGCTGTCACGATCCCGGGACTTTTTAGACGCCGGGCCCCGCGCCCGCGTTCCCTCTCTATCGTCTCGGCGATGCCCAGCGCCGCGAAACCGCCAGCCCCGCCCCCGAGCGACCCCGCAGAGATGTCCCTGGGCGATCACCTCGAGGAATTGCGGAGACGGGTGATCCTGGCGCTGATCGGGATCCTGCCGATCCTGATCACGGCGCTGGTGCTGGGCAAGCCGTTGATCGCGCTGCTGATCGACCCGCTGCGCGACGAGTTGCGGGCCGCGAGCCAGCCCTCGGGGTTGTTGGCGACGGGTCCGTTCGAGACCTTCGCGGTCTACCTGCAGATCTCGCTGATCGCGACGGTGATCGTGGGCAGCCCGTGGATTCTCTACCAGCTGTGGAAGTTCATCGAGCCGGGCCTGTACAGCAACGAGCGCTCGTTCGTGCACATCCTCGTGCCGCTGAGCTCGATCCTGACGCTGACGAGCGCCGCGTTCCTGTATTTCGTGGTCCTGCCGGTCATCCTCGCGTTCTTCATCAACTTCGGGAGCCAGCTTGGCCAGTCCTCGACGCCGGTCGTCGAGGTCGGGGAGGGGATCGTTCTCCCGTCCCTCCCGGTGTTCGACGGCGATCCGCCCGATCCGCAGATTGGGCAGCAATGGATCAACACCGACCTGATGCAGATGCGGACGGTCGTGCCCAAGCGTGACGGCAGCCCGGTGGTCATCGGCGCCGAACTCGTCGCGGGCGCCGGCATCACCCAGCAGTACCGCGTGAGTGAGTACATCAAGACGGTGCTGAACCTCGCGCTCGCGTTCGGGATCGGGTTCCAGACCCCGGTCGTCGTGCTGCTGCTGGGCTGGGCGGGGATCGTGGATCGCAAGACGCTCGGGAGATATCGCCGGTTCGCGGTCGCCGCGTGCACGATCGCGGGCGCGGTGCTCACGCCCGCGGACCCGCTCTCGATGATGCTCCTCGCGGGCCCGCTGTATGTCCTCTTCGAGCTGGGGATGGTGCTGCTGATCGTCTTCCCGCCCAACTGGGGCAAGGCCCGCGAGCCCGACGGGGATGCCGACGAGCCCCTCCCGGAGGTCGAGGAGCCGGACCAGGAGGCGACCGCGGCTGACGCGCCCGCTGAACGCCCGACGCGCGACATCTTCGATGAGGACGGCACCCCCGATCCGAACGCGTACGACGATCCGCCCCCGCCGCCCGGCGGGTGGCGCGGCGCCGATGGGGACGAGCCGGGCGACGAGGACGGCCGCGCATGACGCCCGACCCCGCGTGCCCCAGCGACACCGACGAGGCGATGATGCGTCGCGCCCTCAGGCTCGCGGAACAGGCCGCGGAGCAGGGCGAGGTCCCCGTCGGCGCGGTGGTGTACGAAACCGAGACCGGCACGGTGCTCGCGGAAGCGGCGAACCGGCGTGAAACGGACCGGGACCCGAGCGCGCACGCGGAGTTCATCGCGATCCGCGCCGCCTGCGCCGCGATCGGGGACTGGCGCCTGAACCACTGCTCGCTCGCGGTGACGCTCGAGCCCTGCCCCATGTGCGCGGGCCTGATCGTCA
>MDTD01096137.1_pt1 | contig 20873 bp, 19 predicted proteins | sample 811221 | NCBI WGS metagenome assembly MDTD01 (sample SAMN05326646, study PRJNA326480) | marine metagenome | isolation source: seawater | place: Pacific Ocean: South West | collected 2011
ATCAGCTAAACATGTATCTTCTGTCTCACCAACTACTGTTAAGTTAGTCAATACACCTTCACCCGCAGGGATTGTTGAACCTGTTAAACTAAATCCAATAACAGTTGAGCCACCTGTTGAAACAGTAAAGCCTGCATCTGCAGCAGCACCACCACTGGCACCATTTAGTGTAACACCATCTACATTAAACTGGAAGCCAGCGATTGGTGAATCCGTATTATATAATATAGCAACATCACCACCTGGAAGATCTGGACAGTCTGCTAAATCACAAACTGCAGAACCATCCCAACATACTTCACCAAAATCACAAGTACCATCATCTGCTGTTGCTGATTCATCATAATTACAAGCACTTGAATCTGTACAGCCATAAACATTATCATCAATAGCATCAATAGTTATTGATAAGCATCCAGCATCTACATTAAGAGCGTTCCCACTTGGATCAGAGACTACTATATTTGATATACATAAATCATCTACACTACCATTGAATTCAAGGTTTAATAGAACACCATTGCCCGCTGGAATAGTTGAACCTGTTAAACTAAATCCAATAACTGTTGAGCCTCCTGTAGAAACAGTAAAGCCTGCATCCGCTGCAGCGCCACCGTTAGCACCATTTAATGTGACACCATCAACGTTAAATTGGAACCCTCCAATTTCAGTATCAGTGTCATATAATATAGCGACATCGCCACCTGGAAGATCTGGACACTCTGCTAAATCACAAACCTCAGAGCCATCCCAACATAAAGAGTAACCTGGGCCATCACAGATACCACACTCATCAACTACTGCGTCACCGCCACACTCACCATTACAATCTGATTCTACATTACAATTACCATCACAATCAAAATTATCTTCTGGATAATCACATGTACCATCATCTACTGTCGCTTCGTTATTGTAATTACAAGCCAAAATATCAGTACATCCTGAAACTTCAGAACTACCAATACTAAAAGATGTACAATCAGATGTGGTTTCTAAAGCAGCGCCAGAGGAGTTAGACACTACTAAATTAGAAATACACAAATCTGATATATCACCTGTAACATCAAGAGTAGTTAGAACTCCTGAACCTGTGGGAATTGTAGAACCTGTTAAGCTAAATCCAATTACTGTTGTGCCTCCTGAAGAAACAGTAAAGCCTGCATCTGCAGCAGCACCACCACTGGCGCCATTTAGTGTAACGCCATCAACATTAAATTGAAATCCTGCTATTGGAGTATCACTATCAAATGTAATATCAACAGTTCCACCTGGCTCTTCAGGACAATCTGACAAATCACACGCAGATGATCCGTCCCAACAAGATAAACCGTAATCACAGCTACCATCATCATCGGTTGCATCAGGGTTATAATTACAAGCTGAGTTATCTGTACATCCAGCAACTGGGTTGTCGCCATAAATGATACAATCGCCAAATGTTACATCTTGTGCTACACCATTTGAATCTGAAATAGCTCCATTACCAAGAGATAAGCACAAATTATCACCATTTGGTGAGCCTGTCACTGTAAAAAGAATACCTTCACCAGCTGGAATTGTTGCACCTGAAAACGAAAATCCAAGTATAGTACTACCTCCAGTGGATACTGTAAATCCTGCAGAACCAGCAGAACCTCCTGAGGCATTCATTCCATCTAGACCGGACAAATCAAATTGTACACCACCAACTGGAGTATCATTTACCATGTAAATATCTACAGATCCAGAATCTTCATTAAAGTTTGTTAAACTTAGTGTTGCACTTCCACTAATTATAAATGAAGTTAAAAGCGTGATTGCTAAAAAATTAAAAATACGGTTCATAAGAAACTCCTCTAATTCTATGAATTTATTCTATTCAATATATATAATACTCTTTTTCGTATTTATAATACTATAAGTATCATCTAAATATCTATATTATTGGTGTTACAGAATGTTACGACAATCACAAAAATTAATCAAGCCGTTTTTTTTATCTTAATAAATGTAGGTTTTTTATTATTTTTTATTGTTGACTCATCAATAATACATGATCTAATATTTTTCATTGAGGGTAATTCGTACATTATATCTAACATTATATTTTCCATTACAGATCTCAAAGCTCTAGCTCCAGTTTTTCTTTTGTAAGCAATATCAACAATCTCTTGTAAGGCTTCTGGAGTTATTTCAAGTTCTATACCCTCCATCTTAAACATTTTTTTATATTGTTTTATTAATGAATTTTGAGGGTCAATTAAAATTGAAAGCAAAGCATCCTTAGATAATGGTTTTAATGAACCCAAAATAGGCAGTCTACCAATTAGTTCAGGTATGAATCCAAATTGAACTAAATCTTCAGGCTGTAAACTTGATAAATTTGACTTTTTAATACTTTTTCTGCTTGAAAAACCAATGTTATTTTTATTTTTTCTCTTATCAATTATTTTATCAAGGTTTTGAAACGCACCTCCACAAATAAATAAAATATTTGAAGTGTTAATTTTAATTAAGGGCTGTTCCGGGTGTTTTCTGCCACCTTTCGGAGGTATATGAGCCTCTGTTCCTTCTAAAATCTTAAGCAAAGATTGTTGAACACCTTCACCAGATACATCTCTGGTAATTGATGTATTTGCATTTTTTTTTGCTATTTTATCAATTTCATCTATATATATGATTCCCATTTCAGTTTTTTCAACATTACAATCTGCAGCATTATAAAGTCTTACAAGTATATTTTCAACATCTTCACCTACATATCCGGCCTCAGTTAGAACAGTAGCATCAGCTATAGCGAAAGGTACTTGTAAATATTCAGATAATGTTCTTGCAAGTAAGGTTTTTCCTGTACCAGTTGAGCCCACTAATAAAATATTACTCTTTTCAAGCTTTACATCATTATTTGATGCGTTATCATTAACTCTCTTGAAATGATTATAAACTGCTACTGATACAATTTTCTTAGCATTATCTTGGCCAATTATATGTTTATCTAAATACTTTTTAATCTCAATAGGCTTTTTTAACTGAAAGTCTATCTTTGAATTTTTTGAATTATTTTCACTAATTACTGAGTTAGCTTTATCAACACAATAGTCACAGATAAAAGCTTCATCTCCTTCAATTAGATAATTAACTTCTTTTTCTTTAGTACCGCAAAAGTAGCAATATAATTCAGACTTTGTCATTATTTAGCACCTGTCACAATTTGATCAATAATACCATATTCTATAGCTTCTTCTGAAGACATAAAGTTATCTCTATTAGTATCTTTCTCAATGGCCTTAACTGTTTTTCCAGTATTATTACTTAAAATAGTATTTAACCTCTCCTTGAGAAAGAGTATTTCTTTTGTATGTATTTCAATATCGGTTGCTTGTCCCTGAACTCCGCCAAGCGGTTGATGAATCATTATTCTGGAATTTTTTAATGCTGAACGCTTACCTTTTGTACCTGCAGATAGTATAACCGCAGCCATACTTGCTGCTTGACCAACGCAAATTGTAGCTATATCAGGCTTAATATAATTCATAGTATCAATTATCCCCATACCAGAGGTTATAACACCTCCAGGGCTATTAACATACATATAAATGTCTTTTTTTGGATCATCAGCCTCAAGGAATAGTAATTGAGCAATTATTAAGCTTGATACATAATCATCAATACCTGTACCAAGAAATATTATTCTTTCTTTTAGTAATCTAGAATATATATCAAAGGCTCTTTCACCATTTGCAGTTTGTTCAATTACCATAGGTACCATCATATTTACTTTATTATTCATTAGGATGCTCCCTGCATTTTTCTAAGTTCATCAGATTTTTTTTCATCTATTTTGATTATAGCATATTGCTTCAAATATTCAAATAATTTTTCATTTAAAATATCATCAACAAACTTTTGTTGATTATTAGAATCTTTAAGAAATACTTTGATACTCTTTGCATTTTGAGGATCTTTTTCTATAAGTTCTTTTTTCCTATTCTCATAATCGTCGTTTGACACATTAATTTCAGCAATATTAAGAATATGTTCTTTAATCAAATACCATTTAATATTCATAACAGCCATAGCTTTAGAACTTTCTCTTATTTCTTGCTCTTGTGATTCATTCATAGTAGGCTGTTGAGACTTATTATTTTCAACTAAATGATTTAAATAATTTTCAATCATTGAATCAGGAGCCTCAAGCTTAGTTTTTTGCACAAAATAATCTACAATCGAATTGTTTACAGATTTCAAATGCTCTGTTTCAAAGCTAGACTCTATATTTTCTTTAACTTTAATTTTAAGTTCTTTTAAATTTTTTGTATTAGGATCAACGGTTTTTGCAAATTCATCATCTAATTTGGGAATTATTTGTTCTTCAATTTTATGAACATACATTTGATAGTCAACCTTTGATCCTTTAATATCAAGCGTAACATTTCTAGATTCTTCTTTTTTAATTCCTTTTAAAGTTTTCATAACATTATCTGTAAATGCCCCAAAACCTAATCTGATATATTGTTTCTCCATCTTCTTCCCAATAACTGGCACACCATCATTTAGTTCCTGCATATCAACTTGGAGATAATGTCCGTTTTTACCACCTGAGTCAACTTCTTTCATTGTAGAAAATCTATTTTGCATATCAGCTAAAGCAAGATCCAAGTCTTTCTTTGAAGATAAAAATTTATCGGCTTTAATTTTGAATTTCTTTTCATATTTTGGAAGTTTAATTTCGGGTTTAACTTCAAATTCAATATCAAATTCTAATTTGCTTTCTTTCTTGAATTTCAAATCTATAATTTTACCTTGGTTTATAGGAATTAGTTTATTTTCTTGTAGTGCTTTCTGAAAATATTTACTAACCGAATCTTCAGCAAATTGCGCCTCAATACTAGTTGTATAATTTTTCTTAAATAATTCTAAATGAACACCAAATACTTTACCTTTTCTTCCACCAGGAGGAGTATAATTAGCTTTCATCTTATCAAAAAGCTTTTGAAAATCATCTTTGAGATCTTTCCAATCCACTTTAACAGATAAACTTTTGGTAAAAGAATTTTTATTTTTGATTTTTGATTTCATAATTTTCAAACGTTCCTAAAAGTTAATTATTAATAGTGTCTATATTAATAAGAGTTTTTTTAACATCAAATGTCATTATTTAATTATTTTAAAAAAAATTAATAAGTTATGCGTATGACTGTTTTACATAATAAAAAAAGTAAAAAGGAATTAATTAAGATTCTAAATAATGAAAATTTCGAAAGAATAACGCTATCATTTTATAGATATGTGAAAATTAAGAATCTCAATAATTTAAGAGATACCATTTATAAAGATTTTGAATCTTTAAAAATTTTAGGAAGAATATACTTAGCGAAAGAAGGTATAAACGCTCAAATCAGTTTACCAGAAAATAATTTATTGAAATTTCAAAAATACTTAAACAGTCACCATGAATTAAAAGATATGGAACTAAAATTTGCTATGGACAAAAAAATATCCTTTTTAAAACTCATTGTAAGATTAAAAAAAGAAATAGTTGCATATAAAATTAGTGAAAATGATTATGATATTAGTGTCACAGGAAAACATCTGAATGCCAAAAAATTTAACGATATGATGGAATTAGATAATACTGTAGTGGTAGACATGAGAAATCATTATGAAAGTGAAGTGGGTAGATTTGAAAATGCAATTTGTCCTGATGTCGATGCATCTGAGAATCTATTATCTTCAACTAAAAAATTATTAAAAAAACATAAGCAAGATAATGTTTTATTATACTGTACAGGAGGAATAAGGTGTGAAAAAGCAAGTTCATATCTTATTAAAAATAATTTCAAAAATGTATATCAGTTAAAAGGCGGCATCATCCAATATGCTCATCAAGTAAAAAAAAATAAATTAAAATCTAAATTCAAAGGTAAAAATTTTGTATTTGATAATAGACTAGGTGAAAGAATAACAAAGGAAATAATTAGCACATGTCATCAATGTAAAAATTTATGTGACGACCATACTAATTGTGCAAATGATGCATGTCATTTATTATTCATTCAATGTAAAAAATGCCAAAAAAAATACAATGGATGTTGTTCATCTGATTGTTCTAATATTCAAAAATTGCCAATTGAAAAGCAAAAATTTCTCAGGAAAAATAATCCCAATCTAGCTGCCCCATTACTTAACAAAAACAGAGACAGATTAAGACCAAAACTAAAAGATTTGATTAAAAAAAATAATTGACATTAAGGTTAATCCAAATCTTTACTTTTTATTTTAACAACTATTTTTTTTAATTAACAATTCCAACAAATCTCAAAATTTGATGGATTCAAGCTATCACAAATTTCACATTTCCAATCATGATTCATATCAATATTATTAAACATTAAATTATTTTTGTAATCAGACATAATTATTTTAGCATCGATGATTTTACTTTTAATGACTAATATATCTACTTGCATTGCATCTACAGGTAATTCGCCTACTCCAATGCACAAGTTCTCACCAATAAGTTTGGATTGAATAGAATATTTTTTTAATAAACCTTTAATAAAATGAGCTTCATAATAGTTTTCTGCTTTATACAAAAATTTAAATCCCATCATTTAACCTTCATTTAAAATAATTAAAAATAGAAAGGTCACAATCTATCCAATTATTAAATTAATAATTAAAATAATATCCTGAATGTTTAACACTCCATCGAAATTTAAATCGCCATTTAAATCAATATTTTGATTACCTAAAATCATTTGTACCATAATTACTGTATCTAGGATATTTATTGTTTCATCACCATTCATATCTCCGAAAAGTGAGGAATCGAAATAATCATAACCATATTTTAACGCTCTAGCGCATCGTATGTTATCTGATAATTCCCAAACAACGTTGCCATCATAATCAACCTCAAAAATATTCTCTTGACTTGTCACAGTAATAATAGTGTTACCATTTGGTAATCTATATGCACCTGATTGTACATTGGAAAAAAAAGTATCACTATATTCCCAAATAATTTCGTTGGGTCCGTAAGGTTGTCCTTCTTCAATGGGATAAAATCCATTTTCATCCGCTATACATTCAAATTCTAAAACCGCTGATCTGTTGGGATTTATTTGATTTCTATTGTTAAATACTAAAAAATTTCCAGCGCCAGGATATCCATCTGGAATCCAATAAATTCCATGTTGAGCATCTAAAATTTGATTTGATGAATCACCTCTATCATAATTTTGAGGATTTCCCCATCTATAAATGAAATCACCACCCTTACCTTGGTTGCCACCTGAATGTCCTGAGGCTTCTTCTGTTGTAGTACTATGATCAATTACATAAATTTCGTTCATAAATCTACTAGATAGAACAATTTGATCAAATGTTTCATTATATGATATCTTATTACAATGATTCCAATCCATAAATCCATCACTATCACCAAAACCGTTTACATTAATATCCAGTAATTCAGGGTGTTCTGAAATCACTCCGAAAGTTGATGTAAAATCAGTACTTATGTCTTGAATCAAGTGATCCCAAAAACGCCATTCCCAAATAATTTCAGCATCATCGCTACCAATTGGTTTTATTTCTACAATCATATCTAATTCAAAATCACCTTGAATACCCTGCAAACCGGCTTCTATTGCATCTTGCTGAGATTTAACCTCAGAACAAATTACTAAAAAATTTCCATTTGGCATAATTGCAATATCGTGATGGGGTTCGCATATTTCTTGAGGCATTTGCCATTCCCAAATTATATTATTGTTCCAATCTATTTTTTTAAACAGTCCACCCACAGGTCCACCAGTTCCTCCACCAGGGTTGCCTGTTATCTTTCCAGGTAGATACAATATGCTGTCTTTAGTTAAATAACCTACACTTGCAGTTCCATTTGAGTGCTCCCACAGATTAACAATATTTTCATCATTATCCATGAGTATTGTATTAGAAGTATTTTGGGTACCACCAATTGTAGTTATTAAAGTTAATCCATCAAATGGGTTTGCAAAAATAACTTGTATTAATAAGAATAAATATAAAATAAACATAAAAACTGCCCTTGTAAATATAATTTAATAATAACTTAATTAAATTAATCAATCATAATATTTAATGTAAGAAATTGTAATTAAATCATCACCATATAAAAGGGAAAATGGAATTGGTTTTATTTTTATAATTCTTAAAATCAGAGTAACGGGATAAAGATTTATCTTTTTTTATCATATTTGGTATCCAAATTACAATTACAAATAAAAAAAGCGATGCAATTGGTAGCCAGTGTTCTGAAAGTAAACTAAAACCTAAATAAATAAGAAATTCACCGAGGTAATTAATATTACGAATTTTACTAAACATCAAATTCGTAATTAGGTTATTCGGGTTATATTTAAGTTGAACATATTTTTGCATATCAGAAGTAAAGTGTAAAAATATTCCAATGATATACATACTTATGCAGATTGCTATGTACCAATTTTCAGATTGAATATCTTGTGTTATTATTAAATAGGGTGCTATCCAATATAAAGACAATCCAAACCAAATAAATAAACCATACCAAATTGTACATTTTTGCTCCCACTGTCTATCTGGATAAATGTAACTTTTAAGTATCCATAAAAAACCATATGTTCCGTGTAAAGATAAATAGACATATATATTGAGATTATTATTACTAAGGCTATCACTTAAAAAATATAATAAAAATAAAATATATAAAAATGTTGCACCTTTATGAATATCTATGAAATGCTTTTGTTTCATTTTAAATCCAACAACAGATTTATGGCCTTAAAGTAACTTTTAATACCATAGCCTTTAAAAGTTGAAATGCAAACATCGCTTAAAATTAAATTTTTTCTAAAATTCTCTCTATTCATTATATCAGATAGATGCACCTCAACGACAGGTATATCTACAGCTTCAATCGCATCTCTTATAGCATAAGAATAATGACCAAATGCTCCAGGATTTAGGATTATAGCATCATATTTTGAACAATCATGGATTTTATCAATCAATAAACCCTCATGATTAGATTGAAATAATTCAAATTCAGAATTGTCATATTTTGATCTTATTTCATCTAAAATCATATTTTCAGTACGATCACCATAAATATCTAATTTTCGTTTTCCCAAAAGGTTTAAATTTGGACCATGTAATATCAGAAAAAATTTCATATGATTAAATTATGTTTAAAATATCATTCTTAGTAACATTATTAGAAATTATAGGTTTCCCAAAATCCTTCAACAATATAAATTTATAATTTTTAGAACCTGATTTCTTATCGTATTTAATATTTGAAATATCATTATCATCAAAAATAAATTTATTTTTAAAATTCAATTTATCAAAATATTTAATCATTTTATTATATGAATCAGATTTTAATATATTTTTGTATTTAGATAATTTAATAGAATAATACATACCAGATATTATAGCCTCACCATGAGTAATAGACTCATGTTTATATTTTTTTTCAATTATATGACCTAAAGTATGGCCAAAGTTAAGTATATGTCTTTCATTACTATCAAATTCATCTTTTTCAATAAAATACTTCTTTATTGAACAGCATTTCAATACTATATCTAAAATTAAATCATAATTTTCTAATTGCATTATACAATTATAATTATCAATTACATGTTTAATTAAATTTTCATCATTTATAAATCCATATTTAATTATTTCACCTAAACCACTCTTAACTTCATTGCTTTGCAAAGAACCTAGAAACTTAGGGTTAATTAATACTTGATGTGGTGGATAAATCGTGCCAAAAATATTTTTTATACTGTGAGCATTGACAGCAGTTTTCCCACCTATAGAAGAATCAACCATAGAAAGAAGTGTTGTTGGAATATTAATATATTTAATTCCTCTCATGTAAATTGATGAGATAAAACCAATTATATCACCTTGAGAACCGCCCCCTAAAGAAATTATAGTTGAATCTTTCTGGCATCCTAAATCATATAATTTTTTAAGGATTATATTGACATTTTCTAAACTTTTATTATCTTCTCCATCATCAATTTTGAGCTTAAATATAATATTATTATTGATACTCAATTTTGTTAATAATTTCTCTGCAATATGAATCACATTATCACAGTATATTAAAATTATTTTTCCACTGTAAACCCTAGAATTAATATATTTTTGAATATTATCTATTAGATTAAGATCAAAAATTATTTTATATGTTCTTGTTTTTGATTTAACTGATAATTCCATATTGAATAAGTTTTTCCTTGATTTCAATTACAATATCTTCAGTTTTTTTATTATCAGTAATGATTGCCAAAGATTCCAACTCACGGTAATACTTTTTTCTTGTATTATACATATTTAATAAATTTTTTGTATCAATTTTCCCATCTTTTTTTTTTACAACTAGTGGTCTATAAATTTTATGTTTGTTAATTCTAAATGCGATGGTGTTAATGTCTGCTAGCATATGAATGCAAAAATTTTTTTTAAGGATTTCTCTATTTCTGATAGATTCTATTACTCCTCCTCCTGTTGAAATTATAGAATTCATATTTTTAGAGTCTAACTTTTTTAAAACTGTAGTTTCCTGTTTTCTAAATTTTTCTAAGCTATTTTTTTTTAAATAAGATTCTGAATCAATAATCTGATCTGTATCAAAGAAATTAAAACCTAAATTATCTGAAAGTATTTTACCAATTGTTGTCTTACCAGTTCCCATCATACCTATAATATAAATCTTACAATTATTTAACATTAATATTTGCCACTTATTTCTAAATGTTTTTTAAATTGTTTCATTGAATCTCCACCAAATTTATCCAATAAAGTGTCAGTAATAGCAAATGATAACATATGCTCTGCTATGATTGATGCAGATGGTACTGCACAAATATCAGAACGTTCATGATGCGCTGACTTTTGTTCTCCAGTATTTAAATCTGTTGATTTTAAAGATTTTTTTAGCGTCGAGATTGGTTTCATTTCTAATTTAATAATAATTGGATTAGTATTTGTCATTCCACCTTCTAATCCACCAGCACTATTTGTATCACGTATGATTTTGTCATTATCACAAGATATTTCATCATGATACTGGCTGCCTCTAACATTTGTACTTGTCCCTATTGTAATAGATTTAAATGCATTTATGGATAACATTAATGAGCTTATTATTGCTGGTAGTTTTTTATCCCATTGAATATAACTTCCCAAACCATAGGGCATTCCAGTTGCAACTACCTCCATCGTACCGCCTATTGTGTCACCGCTATCATTACAATTTTGTATTTCAGAAATCATTTTGCTTTCAATATTTTTATTGATACATCTTACATTAGATTTGTCTGCTTTTTCAGATAACTTATTGTAAGATTCAAGTTTGGTATTATCAAAAATATTACCAATTGAAAGAACTCTGCTATTTATCTCTATATTAGATTCAAGCAAGAATTTTTTACATACTGATGCTAAAGCAACCCTCATAGCTGTCTCTCTTGCAGATGATCTCTCTAATACATTTCTAATGTCATCAAAATCATACTTTCTTACACCAGCTAAATCAGCATGTCCTGGTCTCGGGAGGGTTATTTTTTTTATTTTTGCTTCAATAGGAGCAACATTCATTTTCTTAGTCCAATTTTTATGATCTTTATTTTCAATTAATATAGATATTGGGGATCCTATAGTTTTTCCATGTCGTACTCCGGAAAGTATTGTTGCTTTATCACTTTCAATCTGCATTCTATTACTTCTTCCATAACCCATTTGTCGTCTTGAAAGCTCATGATTGATATAACTTTCTGAAATTTCTAGCCCAGCTGGAATACCTTGAATAATACCAACTAACGCTTTTCCGTGAGACTCGCCTGCTGTCATAAATTTGATCTTATTTAACATTAAATTCCTTAAATAAATGATTTTTAATAGTATCTAAATTTAATATTTCTGAAATATTTTTTCTAAGCCAAATATCTAAAGATGCTAATGCTTGATAAATTAACATATCTAAGCCATTAAAATATCTATTTTCATCAATAATTGAAAGGTGGTTTGTTGATAACTTTGTGTATAATAAGTCGATCCATAAATATTTCTTGTTAATAAAATCATCAAAATGATTCTGAGAATCATTTATGAAATGATAGGGGGTTGTATTGATAATAAGCGAGCTCTCAGTTGTTTGATTTAATAAATTATCTATATAATTAAAAGGAATATTTGGTATCTTATTTCGACTGTAAATTAATGGACTATTAATTTTCATTTTTTGAAGAGAATATTTTATTGCTTTTCCAGCTCCACCATATCCAATAATTATTACATTGTAATTTTTAACATTGATACCTAATCTGTTAATCATCCTAGTAAACCCTATCCAATCAGTATTGTACCCTATTACATTGCCTTTTGAATTTAAATTAATACAATTTGTTGATAATATTTGTTCTGCATCAAAATTTAACTCTTCAAGATATTTAAATATTTTCTCTTTATAAGGAACGGTTACATTTAAACCATCAATCTTGCCATTTTTTAATAAATCAATATATCTAATTAGTTCAATTTCTTCTTTTATATTTTCAATTTCATATTTAGCATCAATGTTTAACTGATTAAATACATAATTACAAATATGTGGACTTAAGCTGTAATCTATACTTTTACCAATTAGTTTATATTTTTTCATATAATAATCTGTTTAAAGTTTCTATAAAATCAGGAAAGGATTTTGATAAAGTTTTATCTATTATTTTTGTATCAAAATTATCATTTATAACTAGGTTATAAATATAAATAGCCATAAATATTCTGTGGTCACCAAAACTATTTATAGTTGTACTATGCAATTTATTAACTGGGTTTATAACTAAATTATCATCTTCTATATTAATTAGATGCTTCATTGATTTAAAGTTTTCTATTACTGAATTAATTCTATCAGATTCTTTAAATCTTAATTCATTTACACCTTTAATAATTGTAGTTCCTTTAGCAAATGCAGCCACAACGCAAAGTATAGGAATCTCATCAATTAATGAAGCTGTGTCCTTAGATTTTATTTCTATTCCATTAATATCAGATGAATATAATGCAGTTATATCTCCAATTTTTTCTCCACATATACTTTTTGTATATCTAACTTTAATATTAGCGCCCATCAACTTTAACTTATTTATAAATCCCATTCTATAACTATTAATACATACATTTTTTATTGTGATGTTTGAATCTTTAATTAAGATTGCAGCCGCAATAAAAAATGATGCACTTGAAATATCCCCAGGAATAAAATTATTAAATTCAATTTTTTTTAAATTACCTTTATCTAATGAAATACTCTTATCATTCATTAATATCGGATAATCTAAATATCCTAGTAATCTTTCTGAATGATCCCTAGTATGTATTTTACCTTTTATGATACATGCTTGATTTGAATTGATTGCATATAACATTAATGCAGACTTTACTTGAGCGCTCGGAACCTTTAAATTTAATTCAAAAAAATTCTGTTTAATCTCTGATTTTTTTATAATTACTGGAAGCTTACCGTCTGTTGTTTCAATATTGACACCTATGTTTTTTAATGGTTGAACAATTCTTTCCATTGGCCTATTAAGTAGAGTTGAAACACCATTAATTGTACAATTGACATTCATACCAGCTAAATAACCACACATGAGTCGTGCAGTAGTTCCAGATTCATTACAATTTATGTTTGCATCTTTTAAATACATTTCATTTGTATCGATAATTGAAATATTATCATTAGTAAACTTAAATTTTAAACCAAAATGTTTTAACACTTCAATTGTAGTTTTAATATCATCATTTTGTGGAAGATTTTTGAAAATATGTTTTCCTTTTATCATAGATGATAAAATTAATAGTCTATGTGAAATAGACTTATCGCCTGGCATCTCAATTGTGCCTTTTAGATAATAATTTTTATACTTCATAAATGAAATTTTTAATCATTCTTAAACCGTGAGGTGTTTCTATTGACTCTGGATGAAACTGCAATCCAAACACAGGATATTTTTTATGTTTTACTCCCATAATTTCATTATCAATTTTTGTTTTAGCGGTTACCTCTAAACAATCAGGAATGTTATTTGAGCTTACCAATGAATGATACCTTGTTGCGTTAAATATCTTTTCAATACCTTTAAATAATATACAATTTGAAAAGTGTTTAACTTGGTGTACTTTTCCATGACAAATATTTTTGGCGCTATGTATCTCTCCTCCAAAAGTCTCTACAATAGATTGATGACCTAAACAAATACCTAAAATTGGAATTGATTTATAATATTTTTTAATAATCTTGGGCATTAGACCAGCCTCGGACGGTTTCCCTGGTCCTGGTGATAATATGATTGAAGACGTGTTAGCTAAATTTATTTCCATAAGCGATTTATCATTATTCTTCACTACTATAACATCATCATAATATTTTTTTACATATTGAAATAGATTATATGTAAATGAGTCATAGTTATCAATAATTATAATCACTGAGTAACCTTTTTGGACGAATATAAATCATCTAAAGTATTAAGCTTATAGTCATCTTTAATTATAGATTTTGCTTTAATGTAATGTTCATAACCTTTGTCAATTTCATTTAATTGATAATAACACACTGACAAATAAGCATGATATTTACCAATTTCCAATGGGTAATAGTCAATTATGTAATTGAAATATGGTACAGCTTTTCTATAATTATTATTTTCATAATATGTTACACCTTGAGATTTTGAATATTTTAAACTTACGTTAAAAAGAGAGAAGGTTAATCCAAATACAAGTAAAAATAATCTTAATTTAGAAGAGTATTCATTATTAAATGTCACTAAAATAACTATTGCTGCTATTCCAAAAGATAGCATGTGACCAATATGATATAAACCATCCAATGATAATCCAAAAAGAATGCAAAAAGGAATAATAAAAAAGTCCTTTGACCTTAGTGATTTGTATAAATTCTTAATTTTTGAATTAATATAACTTTTTTTTGAATAACTAAAATCAGATATTGCTGCTTTTTCAAAATCTTTAATAGGGCTCAAGAATTTATAACTTAATGAGTCTTCTGGGCAATCATCAATACATTTCATACATGATGTACAATTTGAATTAATAACTTTTTCAAATTTATTAATCTCATAACTAACATCTATTGCAATAGGGCAGGCTACAGTACAAGAATTACAATTTGTGCAATCACCAGTTTTTCTAACTTTAAAAGTTGAGAGTACAGTTGGGAACTTTAAAAAAGCACCCCATGGACAAACATATCTACAAAATCCCTTTTTACCCAAAAGGTATACAATTAAAAAACCGTCTACAATAAATGTTAAAGATCCAATAACAACTCCAGGCAAAAAAGTCCAAACATCAGGATAAGACATATTTAGTGATAAACTCCAATTTGATTGAGACGTAAAAAAATGAGAAACATTTGGTATTATGTAAAAATTAAATAGAATAAATAAAGGTAAAAATGTTATTAATCTTGAATTAATTGTCTTTGGTTTTATTCCTAACTTTTGAAAAACCCACCATGCAAATTCTTGAACAACACCGAAGTGACAAAGCCATCCGCAAAAAAATCTTCCAAATATCAACGTCAAAAAGAATGCTAAAATAACCATTATTGATCCAGCATTTAGAACACCTTGCCCTAAAAATCTATCAAAAAATTCTTGAAAGTCAAAACTACCAACAACTGCATCTTTTGCCCAAACAACATGTATGAACATTAATATATGAACAATAATAAATGATAAAATTCTATATTTTTGCATTTAATGAGATAGGATAAAATTAACAAGGAATACAATATCTATGACATTTATTGATTCATCTGAGTTCATATCTGCAGCCCAAATCTGAATTTCATTAAAGAATAAATCATCAAAAAAGTAATTTATTGTTGCAGTCACATCAAGTATGTTTACTATACCGTCCTGGTTTGAGTCAGCTTTTGGAGTTTGAAATGGTGTTAATATTTTTTCATAAATTGTATATCTATAATCACTTTCAATTGGGCCCTGATATACTATTTTTTTTGGTCTGTTATAGCTAATATCTTTACTTGGCCATGTTACTGTTATGCTATCGATAAATGACCATTGACCTAATCCAAAATGAAGTTGCAGAGGATCCATGCTACCATGACCTTTACCTGCAATAATTTCTCTAGATATATTTTTATCTGGTAAATGAACGATTACTCTCGCACCAATAGCCGATCTATTAGAAAAATTTGACCACCCATCATTTAAAATGCCAACCATTGCACCCTCTAAATCTAATTTAAGCCAATGATTGCCAGTAAATAAAGAATCGGGTGAAATATTTTTGTATAGTAAACTTGTATATTTCGGACCATTTGGACCACCTATCATTTGTAATCCTGGAGCAAACACATCAAGCCATCCATCATTATCATAATCTGCCGGTACTATGTCTTGGGTAGCAGACTGAAAAAACGGACTATACTCTGAGCTCCAATTTCCATCTGGAGAATTCAAATACACATCATCCTGTTTTTTGATATTAGCTGCCCAAACGTCTAGATAGCCATCATTATTAAAATCACCCCATCCAGAACCATTACTTAAAGAATCAGAACTTAAATCAATTGATGGTGTCATATCAGTAAATGCTTGATCTGGGTTATTTTTGAACAGTATGTTATCCCCCCAATTTGATAAGTATAAATCAAAATTATTATCATTATCAAAATCACCCCAAGCTGCACCATAACCTGTACTTCCAGATTCACTAGCACTAAAATCATCAATTCCTTTTTCAATTGCAACCTCAATAAAATAAGGACTAGGATTTTCATTATAAATTATTTCGTTACCAACTCTTTGAAGAGTTTGATTTTCTAGGAGCCAATTAATTCCAAATTTTCTAGGTATATAAACATCTTGGTCGCCATCATTATCATAATCAACAATAGAAAGCGCTCTAGATGAACTAGTATCTAATCTACTTTGTACAAATGCGTTCGATAAAATTGGTCTTCCTAATCCATCAAAACCTTCATTAATAAATAAATGAAATTGATTAAAAAATTTATCTTCAATAATTACAATATCCAAATCTCCATCTAAATCTGCATCTAAGAAACCTTGACTATGTATAAAAGGAATTAAGTGGGATGGAAGATATTCTTTTTTAATAAATTCATGATTACCTTTATTCATTAAAATAAGATGCGGAGCATTATCAAACTGAGTATCATATGTATCTTCTAAACTGGTACTGGTTGAAGGTGTGTATCTCCATTTCAAAATATCAGGAAATCCATTATTATCCATATCACCTGCAACTAATCCTGTACTTCCAGAATCATCAATATCATAAAAATCTGTCATTTCTGAAAAATAACCATTTTCATTTTCAAAGTAATAAGATTTTATATAACCATAAAAAAGATCTAAATCATTATCTCGATCAAAATCGACCATTATTCCACATTTGGCTTTCATTTTTTGATAATCAGAATCAGCCCCAACATACCCACTAAATAAACCACTTGTATTTTCTTGAGGTTCAGAATCCTGATTTGGGAAATTGCTTGCATCTCTATTACTATTAGTTACTAAAAAGTAAACCTCATATGCAAAAATGATTGCAATGAAAAAAGCACTTATTAGAAAAAATAATCTAATATTTTTAAAAGAAATATTCATAACGTCTTAAGTTAAAAATTTAATAACATAGATTAAAGAAACAATTTGTTACTAAAAAGTTAAATTTTAGATTATATTTGTGAAAAAAAGTTATATAATATTTATTTCGTGGCTCATTATGGTAATTATATGGAATTATAAATATCCATATGTACCTCCATCTTATGATGTATGTGTTGCAGTTTTATTATCATTATTATCAAAACTTTTTAATAAAATTAAATTTAAATGAATATGGTTTAAACTATGAATAATATAAATATTCCGGATGATGATGATAAACTATTATCTGAGTGCAAAGTTGAAACATTTCGTTCAAGTGGTAAGGGCGGACAGCACGCTAATAAAACAGATTCAGCAGTAAGATTAACTCATTTAAAATCAGGTATTAAAGTTATTTGCCAAAAAGAAAGAAGTCAATATTTAAATAAAGTTAAATGTTTAAAAATACTTAGAAAAAAAATTTTAAAAATAAATTATAAACCTCCAAAAAGATTTAAAACTAAACCAACTTTAGCATCTGTCAAAAAAAGATTAAATACCAAAAAAATTAATTCAGATAAGAAAAAAAGTAGAAAAAAATTAAAATTGAATGATTATGATGATTGATTAAATAGCTATTTTAGTTGTTACATCAGATGATATTAAAATATTATCTCTTCTTTCTAATTTGAATTTTAATATTATCTATTGCGTGTGCAACTGTTTTTTCAAAAACAGAAGAATAACACTTGGTTACATATTTGTTTTTCTTAGATGTTATAATTAATTCAACTTTTTCTGCCCTAGATTCCTTCAATAAAACAACTCTAGCATTACTAATGTTTGAATCAAATTTTTTTAAAGACATAATCTTTTCATTAATTAAATCTTTTAATGCATCTGACGGTGTAAAATGCCTTGCAGTAATTTCAATATTCATTTAATATCTCCAAATTTGATTTAAAATTTATTATTTTAATAAAAGATGATATAATAAAAGCCCAAATACTAAACCCTTTAAATAACTTAACCAAGCAAGTGCGTAGTTAGATAAACCAAGTTTTTTTGCCATTGATTTATTTTTTTTCTATGCCATTTTATAATCATTTTAATTTATACGTTTTAAAATAGTAGTGTTCCCTAATATTTATAAATAGTTTTTGATTTACAAAAAAAATGCAAATAGGCTTATTAAAAATATAAATAAATAAACTTTTTCATTAAAAATTATTTATTCCGATTAAATGCAACTTGATTATAAGATCTGCATATTTTTTGTAAACTGTCAAAATGTAATTTACTAATTTTTTCATTTTCATTTAAAAAATAGTAATCATTAAAATTAGTGTTAAGTATTTCGCTATAAACAAAATTATCTTTTATTAATTGAATATTATAATCATTGTTGCGAAAAACAAAACCATTTTTTCCTCTGAATCCAGAACATCCAAATAATGTCTGATCAAATTTATCATACTGTCCAATTAGGTCTAAAATTGTTGGCAAAATATCTATATGGGAAATAAATTTTTTATTCACCTCCTCTGGTAATCCACTGTTATAAATTAGCAAAGGAATATGTCCATTTAGTGGATCATTTATTTTATTTTTACTAATATTTAAACCATGGTCTGCAGTTATTATAAAAATTGTGTTATCAAACCAATCATCATTTTGCTTTGCATCTTCAAAAAATTTTCCAAGAGCTGAGTCAACATATTTCATTGTTGCTTTTGAACTTGAAAATGGTTCTTTTTGATTTATATTTAAGTCACTAATTTGAGATTGAAAATATTCTGGCACAACCCAAGGTGCGTGATTAGTTGTAGTAAGAATAGTAAGCATAATAGGTGCTTCATTATCTCTATTGTTCATAATGTCTAATGTTTTATTGAAAATAAATTCATCAAAAACTCCCCATGGATTATTACCTCCATATTTATTGTCAAGCTTAAATTGACTTAAATAATTATCAATCTTATGATCATATATTTTATCAAATGAATTGGATTTAGTGAATTTTTTCATTTCATCAAATTCAGAATTTCCTCCGTAAATGAAACTTGTCTCATATCCTAAATCTTTAAATATACTAGCAAAAGTTATATTGCCTTCTTTTTGATATTTAGACTGTCTTATAAGTGGATAACCTGGTATAGTTGGCCAAGAACATAGAATAGAACTAAGACCATGAGCTGTTCTTGGGCCGTTTGCATAGCAATTTTTAAAGTTTATACTTTCTGAAGCTAATTTATCTAAATTTGGAGTAATATTTTCTTTTAATTTTTCATTTAGAAAATTACATCTACTTCCAACATGAGATTCTAATATTATCATTATTATATTAGGTTGCTTATCATATTTGATAAATTTATTTTCATTTATATTTTGTCTATTTTCATTTATGATGTTTTCTGTAACAATATATGAATCTTTATAAAAATTTATATTTGGTTCTTTGTTATTTTGAACAAGAGAATAGATGTAATGATAAACGCAATTGATAGCTAAATTATTCGACATATCATTTTCATTAGTGAAGTATGCTGAATCTATTACTCGATTCATTTTAAATGTACCAATATAAATAGTTACTAAAGAAAATATTAGAAGAGGTAAATAATAAAAATATTTATTAAAAATTAAATTCTTATTGTCTTTAATTAAGTTTAAAAGCTTATTAAGTATCTTGTACGGAATATATGTTCCTAAGAATATAATAAAGAAGTAAGTAACTACTGGGTATGCGACCCATACTTGAATCCAAGCTTCAAATCCTGATTCAAAACCGTACATTTGGGCCTGCATATTTAAATGAGAGCTGAACTCCTTGAAAAATTCTATATTAATAACATTTAAAAAACCAATTATTATTAAGATTGCTAGAATATAATATCTATATAAAGATTTTATTATTCCATTGAATTTCACATTGGGTATATGTAACAAAAATAAAAATGGTATGCACAATATTACTGATAGTATTATGTCCATTTTGAATCCAAAATAAAATGATAGTAAGTAAGAACCCAGGAATGATATGTTAAAATCGCTAATAAAAAAATATAAAAATACTAGTCTATAAATACTGAAAGTAAATAATAATGTTGCTAGTGTTGCTAAGCAAATTTTAGTTTCAAACGGTATGTTTCTAATAATTTTTGAATACAT
>MDTD01148466.1_pt1 | contig 20872 bp, 30 predicted proteins | sample 811221 | NCBI WGS metagenome assembly MDTD01 (sample SAMN05326646, study PRJNA326480) | marine metagenome | isolation source: seawater | place: Pacific Ocean: South West | collected 2011
AGTGAGCTAAAACAAAAAGAATTAAATTTCAAAATTATTAGACATAAAAATAAAAAATATGCTTTCTTTAAAAAACTCTTTAGTGGTTTTAAAAAAAACTGAAGCATTAAAAGAAGGGCATTTTGTCCTTTCTTCAGGACTTCATTCATCAAAATATATTCAATGTGCTAAACTTTTAAGTTTCCCAAAAAAAGCAGAAAACATATGTAAATCATTAGCGTCTAAAATAAATAAAAAGTTTAAAAAGATAGATATTATATTATCTCCAGCTATCGGAGGTATAATAATCGGATATGAAATTGGCAGAATTCTTAAAATAGAAACAATTTTTTGTGAGCGTGTTAAAGGAAAATTTAAGTTAAGAAGAGGATTTAATATTAAAAAAAGCTCTAGAGTTTTAATAATAGAGGATGTTATAACAACTGGAAAATCTAGTTTAGAATGTGTAAGGTTAATTAAAAAATTTAAAGCAAAACTTTTGGGTTTTGCCTGTTTAATTGATAGATCTAACAAAAAGAAATTAAAAATTTCAAAAAAAATTATCTCACAAGTAAAATTAGATATACCAACATATAAAAAAAACAATCTACCCGCTTATTTAAAAAAAATTCCTATAACTTCTCCTGGTAGCAGACGGCTTAAATGATTAAACTTGGAGTAAATATTGATCACGTTGCCACTGTAAGAAATGCAAGAGGAGAACAGCATCCTTTTCCATATCTTGCAGCTAAGAAAGCAATAAGCTCTGGCGCAAACTCAATTACTGTACATTTGAGAGAAGACAGAAGACATATTAATGACAATGATTTAAAAATCATTTCCTCTAATAAACAAATACCATTAAACCTTGAAATGGCCTCAACATTACAAATGCTTAAAATTGCATTAAAGTATAAACCTAATTATGTTTGTATTGTTCCTGAAAAAAGACAAGAAATAACCACCGAAGGAGGATTAAATTTAAGTGGAAATAATAAAAAACTACAAGCAATTATCCAAAAATTAAATAAATCAAATATTAGAACTAGTCTTTTTATAAATCCAACAATTAAAGATATTAAATTAGCAAAAAAAATAGGAACTAAATGTATTGAAATCCATACTGGAAAAATCGCTTATTTAGTTAAAAGTAAAAAAAATTATAAAAAAGAATTATACAATATAAAAAAATGCTCGATATTCGCTGAATCATTAAATCTCGAAGTTCATGCTGGACATGGTTTAGATTATAGTACTACAAAAATATTAAGAAAAATTTCACAAATTAAAGAATATAATATTGGACATTTTATAATTGGTGAATCTATTCAATATGGTTTAAAGAATGTAATTACAAATTTTAAAAAAATTTTAAGAAAAAAATAATGTCCATAATTGGTATTGGTGTAGATATAATTAATAATAACAGATTAAAAAAACTAATTAAAAATAAACGTTTTATTGAAAGAGTTTTTACTATTAAAGAACAGAAACGTTCACTATCAACAAAAAATAAAATTAATTATTATTCAAAAAGATTTGCTGCAAAAGAAGCTTTTTCTAAAGCTACAGGATTTGGAATATCACAAAATTTACATTTTAAAGATATTGAAGTTAAAAATAATAAAAAAGGCAAACCTACAATTAATATTAATAAGTCAACCCTGAGATATTTAAAAAAAAAATTTAAAGTAAAATCCTTTAGAACCAATTTGTCTCTGTCAGATGAAAAAAATTACGCAATAGCATATGTAATAATAGAAAAAAATGATTAATAAAAATACAATAATAGACAATACTAAAACTTTAATTTATGCCTTAATAATCGCAATTCTCATTAGATCATTGCTCATTCAACCATTTTATATCCCATCATCATCTATGGAATTAAATCTTTTAGTAGGTGACAGATTATTTGTAACAAAATTTACTTATGGTTATAGTAATCATTCATTTCCTTTTAGTCCTACAATGTTTAAAAATAGAATTTTTGAAAAAGAGCCAAACAGAGGTGATATTATAGTTTTTAAAACACCTTCAGATAATAGAACCGATTATATAAAAAGATTGATAGGTTTACCTGGTGACACTATTCAATTTATTAATGGTGATTTATATATTAATAACAATCAAGTATTTACTACTCTAATTAATGACAATGAATTACTTTATTGTGGAAATCAACAAATTAATGTTTCTATTTTTGAGGAAAAGTTACCTAATAATAAATCATATAAAGTATCTTACAGGAATGATATCTCATTTAAAAATTCTGATAAGTATATAGTTCCAAATAATCATTATTTCTTTTTAGGTGATAACAGAGACTGCTCGAAGGATAGTAGATTTTTATCAGATGTTGGATATGTACATTTTAATAATTTAGTTGGTAAAGCTCAAATATTATTTTTTTCATCAAATAGTCGAAAAGGAAGCATATTTGAAATATGGAAGTGGCCAAGCATTGTTCGAAAAGATAGATTTTTTAAAAAAATTCAATAATGAAAAAAAATTTAAATAAACTAGAACAAAATTTAGGATTTAAAATTGTAAATACAGACCTATATATTAAATGTTTAACACACAAAAGTTTCGATAAAGAAAATAACTATGAAAAATTAGAGTTCTTAGGGGATAGAGTTTTAGGTTTATGTATTTCAAAAAAGCTACTTGAAGTTTTTCCCAACGAAGCAGAAGGGATTTTAGATAAAAAATTAGCATCTTTAGTAAACAAAAATAAATGTTACGAAATTGGCAAACAATTAAAACTTGAAAAAATTATAAAAATTGGAAATCTAAGGTTAAAAAATCAAATTGTTGAAAAAAAAATTGTATCTGATGCATGTGAAGCTCTTATTGGTGCAATTTATTTAGATAAAGGATTTGATTATGTTGAAAAATTTATTTTAAAAAATTGGGATAAAGATATCAATGATAAAAATATAATAATTGTTGATGCAAAAACTAAATTACAAGAATTTTCATTAAAAAAATATAAATTACTACCTACATATAAATTTATTTCAGACACTGGACCAAAGCATAAGCCAAACTTTAAAGTAGCAGTTAAATTGAAAAATACTGTTTTTGTTGAAGCAGAAGGGTCATCAAAAAAATTAGCCCAGCAAGCTGCTGCAACAAAGTTATTAAAAACATTAGAAAAACAAAATGAGATTTGAGGACAAGGGTTTTTTAATAAATAAAGTTAAATATAATGAAAATTCTGTTATAGCTGAATTTTTTACTGAAACTAATGGAAAGGTTACCGGTTTAATTTTTGGAGCTACATCAACTAAAATTAAAAACTTTTTATTAATTGGTAATCATTTTAATGTTCAATTTAACTCTAAGAATAATAATAAGGCTGGTTATTTTAAAGTTGAAATAGAAAAAATTTTTACGCCATTTTTTTTAGATAATAAAATTAAACTAAGTTGTATTTTATATGCACTTAATCTAATAAAAATCCTTACCGTAGAATACCAATCAAATTTAAAAATTTATCATCAGTTTTTTAATTTTTTTGAATTACTTAATTCTGAAGATTGGATTAAAAAATTTATTTTTTGGGAGCTTGAGATAATTAAATTAGTTGGTTATGATATAAACTTTATTGATTATATTGATAAAAATAAACTTAAATCTAATGATTCATATGTAAAAACTTTAGACGGATCTAAACAGATTCCATCTTTTTTATTTAAACACGATAATCAGGAAATTAATCAAGATGAATTAAAGGCTGGCCTGAAAGTAGTTGGAGACTTTTTAAATAAATCTGTTTTAGTACCAAATAATATTAATTATCCGTCATTAAGAACTGAATTTATTAAATTGATTTAAACTAATTCTTTTGCAACATCAATTGCGAAGTAGGTTACAATTGCACTTGCTCCAGATCTTTTAAATGAAATTAAACTTTCAATGATTGCATTTTGATTTATAATTTTTTTATTAATGCCATTTTTTATTAAAGAATATTCGCCTGATACTTGATACGCAAATACAGGAATTTTGAATTTGTTCTTAATAATTCTTATAATATCCAAGTACGGCATACCCGGTTTAACCATAACTAAATCTGCACCTTCTTTAATATCTAATGCTACTTCTCTTAAAGCTTCATCAGAATTTGCAAAATCCATTTGATATGTTTTCTTATTCCCTTTCAGGACCGATTTGGATCCTACTGCGTCTCTGAATGGACCATAAAAATTTGACGCATATTTGACAGCATAAGATAATAACTGAACATCATTAAATTTTTTTTTATCTAATGCTTTTCTGATCTTTCCAATTCTTCCATCCATCATATCTGATGGCGCCAATACATCTGATCCCATTTCAGCTTGTAATAAAGATTGTTTAACTAGAACATTCAACGTCTCATCATTTAAAATAATATTCTTTTTTATTAATCCATCATGACCATGAGAAGTATAAGGATCAAGTGCAATATCTGTCATCAATCCAATTTCATTTTTATAATTTTTCTTAGTAGCTTTAAGAGCTTTACAAACAAGGTTATTTTCATTTAATGCCTCAGTTCCATCATTATTTTTTTTATTATCAGGTGTACTTGGAAAAAACGCAATCATTGGTATTTTATTTAATAAAGCTTCGTCTATGATTTTTGGCAATAAGTCTATGGAATATTTAAATACACCCGGCATACTTTTGATCTCTTTTTTTTTATTTTTTCCGTCTGTTAAAAATATGGGTAAAATTAAATCGTTAGCCGATAGGTCATTTTCTCTTATTAATCTTCTAGTCCAATTATATTTTCTATTCCTTCTTAATCTAAGTGATGGATATTTGCCTGTAATCATATTAATTTTATTTATTTAATTATGCGACAAAAGTTATATATACTATATTTATTTTTGAGCTATTAAAAAATTTATGTCTTTAAACTTTGATGATTTTCAAAAACAAAATATCTCTTTTGATATTGGTGAGCTTAGAAATGCATGTGATCAAGTTTTAAAAATCAAAGGTTTTGATACAAGTCTTGGAATTCCTCATTTTGCTGGGATATCCTTAAATCAGATACCTGGAAAGCCTGAATCAATTACTGGAAATAATATCAGAGGCGTATTTTGGACAAAGCCTGATTCTACTGGAAAAGAAGTGGTTAGAGATTCTAAAATTGATGAGAGTAAATATACTGAATTTTTAGATGAATATAAAAATACTTATTTTAAGGAAGTTTATGACAAACTTTCAAAAAAATACAAACTAGGTAGAGTAAGATTATTATTAAAAGAACCAAGATCTACATTAAGTTGGCATAGAGATCCAGAGCCTAGATTGCATATACCCATATATACAAATCCTGGCGCAATAATGGTTATTGACCATATCGCTAAACATATGCCAGCTGATGGATCTGTATGGATTACAAACAATAGGAAGTATCATAATGCATTTAATGGTGGAGAAGAAAATAGAGTCCATTTAGTTGCATGTGTGCTTGATTATAAATTTAATTAATTGAAAAAAATTATTATAGCCTCTGATCATGCTGGATACTCTTTAAAAGAGTATATAAAAAAAGTTTTATTAAAAAAAAGATTTTTTTTAAAAGACGTTGGTACTAAATCAAGAGTTAAAGTGGATTATCCTGACTATGCCCATAAATTGTCAAGATTAATTAAAAATAATAGTACTATAGGTGTGCTAATTTGTGGCTCTGGGCAAGGAATGATAATGACCGCAAATAAACATAAGAATATTAGGGCTGCGCTATGTTATGATGTTAAATCGACCAAATTATCAAGATTGCATAATGATGCAAATATTATTACATTGGGATCTAGACTTGTTTCAAAAAAAAATGCCATTAAATATATTAATATTTTTTTGAAAACTAAGTTTGAAGGTGGTAGACACAAAAAGAGGATTATAAAAATTTAAATGTCAAAAGAAAGCAATTATATAAATAATCAGTATCAAGACTTTTTTGAAAAGAGTCTTTTAGATATTGATCCAGATATTCATAAAGCAATAACGAATGAACTTAACAGACAACAGAGTCATATCGAATTAATTGCTTCTGAAAATATTGTTTCACAAGCTGTCCTCGAAGCCCAAGGTTCTGTTTTAACTAATAAATATGCAGAAGGTTATTCAGGTAAAAGATATTATAATGGATGTGCTCATGTTGACGTTGCTGAAAACTTAGCAAATGAAAGATTAAAAAAATTATTTAATTGTAAATTTGCCAACTCACAACCACATTCAGGTGCTCAAGCAAATGGCGCAGTATTTTTAGCAATTCTAAACCCTGGTGATACTTTTATGGGAATGAGTTTAAATTCTGGTGGACATATTACTCATGGTTTAAAAATTGCGATGTCAGGAAAATGGTTTAATGCAATTGGTTACGATGTAGACAAAAAATCTGAATTAATTGATTACGATAATGTAGAAAAACTTGCTTTAGAACATAAACCAAAATTAATAATTGCAGGAGGAAGCGCATATTCCAGAGTAATTGATTTTAAAAGATTTAGAGAAATAGCTGACAAAGTAGGAGCGTATCTTATGGTTGATATGGCTCATTTTTCTGGTTTAGTAGCAGGAAAAGGTTATCCAAACCCAGTTGACCATGCACATGTTGTTACCTCAACAACTCATAAGGTATTTAGAAGTGCAAGAGGTGGAATTATTCTAACGAACCATGAGGATCTAGCAAAAAAAATTAATACAGCTGTTTTCCCGGGATACCAGGGTGGTCCTTTAATGCATATAATTGCAGCTAAAGCAGTAGGATTCTTGGAGGCGCTAAAACCAGAATTTCAAACATATATAAAAACAGTTTTATCAAATGCAAAAATTTTAAGTGAAACTTTAATAAATAATGGTTTTAAAATATATTCTGGAGGCACCGATACACATTTGATGTTAGTAGATTTAAGACCATTCAATGTTAAGGGAAATTTAGCAGCCGAGAGTCTTGATAGAGCAAATATAACTTGTAATAAAAATGGCATTCCATTTGATACCGAAAGTCCTATGGTAACCTCAGGAATCAGATTAGGCACTCAAGCCGCTACTACACGAGGTTTTGGTTTAGAAGAATTCAGAAAAGTTGGTAATTTAATTACAAAAACTATTAAAGGTCTTTCAGAAAATCCAGAAGATAATTCAAAAATAGAAAAAGAAGTAAAAGAAGAAGTAATTAATTTGTGTTCAAAATTTCCGATTTATAAAAATTTAAGGAAATAAATGATTTGTCCTATTTGTAAAAAAGGAGAAACATCAGTAGTTGATTCTCGTCCTACTGAAGACGGAACATCTATAAGAAGAAGGAGATTATGCAATTGTGGAGAAAGATTTACTACATTCGAAAGAGTTCAATATAGAGAATTAATAGTCGTTAAAAAAAATGGAAGAAAATCTCCATTTGATAGAGAAAAACTTTCAAAATCCATATACATCGCTCTTAAAAAAAGACCAATAGATACCGATACAATAGAAAAATTCATAACTAAGATATCAAGATCCTTAGAAGAATTAGGGCAAAATGAAATATCCTCAAATATAATAGGAACTATGGTTATGGATGCCTTAAAAAATTTAGATCCAGTTGCATATGTTCGTTTTGCCTCAGTTTATAGAAATTTTCGTGAGGAAAAAGATTTCGTAACATTCGTAGACAGAATAGATGTCTATAAAAAAAGATAAATATTATATTAATCTCGCTAATAATTTAGCAAAAAGTTCTAGTGGGTACACTGGCCCCAACCCATCAGTAGGAGCTCTAATAGTTAAAAATGATGAAGTAATTTCCTTTGGATCTACAAGTGACTCAGGAAGACCTCATGCTGAGTCAAATGCATTAAAAAAAATTTCAAAATCTAAATTAAAAAATTCAACAATTTATATCTCTTTAGAGCCTTGCTCACATTTTGGAAAAACCTCTCCTTGTGTAAATAAAATATTAAATGCAAAAATAAAAAGAGTTGTTTACTCAATTAATGACCCTGATCCACGTGCTTGTGGAAGATCATTTAAAATTTTAAAAAAAAAAAAAAATCAATGTTAAAAAGAATTTGTTAAAAAATAAATCAAAAATAATTTATAAAAATTATTTTTTTTCAAAAAAAAATTTTAAACCATATGTCTTTGGAAAACTAGCAATTTCTAAAGATTATTATTTAAAAGATAAATCAAAGTTTTATATTACCAATAACGAGTCTTTAAAAACAGCACATATTCTGAGAAGTAGAGTCAATTGTATACTTACATCATCAAATACAATTAACGATGATAATCCAAAACTTAATTGTAGAATTGATGGTTTAAAAAAAAATTCACCTTACATAGCTATTCTTGATAAAAATTTAAAAATCAAAAAAAAATCCTTTTTAGTAAATAATGCTAAGAACAACAAAACTTATATTTTTTATAACAGAAAAAATAAAGATATGATCAAATATCTTAAATTAAAAAAAATGAATTTGATTTATACTCCACTATATAAAGAAAAACTAAACTTTAATTTTATATTAAAAAAATTGTATAAATATGAAATTAACAGTGTATTAGTAGAAGGTGGAAAAACATTAGTTTCTTCATTATTAGATAATGGCTATTTTAATGAGTTTTACCTTTTTATTTCATCAAAAAGTCTTAAAAAAAAAGGTATTCTAAAAATGAAAAATATTAAATATTATCTTTCTAAAAAATTTAAAAAAACTATTTTAAACGAAACTTACCTAGATAAAGATAGATTAATACATTATTACTAAAATATGTTTAATGGAATTATTTATAACCAGGGAAAAATTGTTAAAATTACAAATTCCAAAAAAGGAAAATCAATTTTTATAAATTCAAAACTTTCTTTGAATAAAAAAAATATTGGTATATCCATAGCTTGTGATGGAGTTTGTTTAACTTTAGTTTCTATTAAAAAAAAAATTTTAGAGTTTTACCTATTACATGAAACTATAAATAGATCTAAATTTAAATATACTAAAATAGGTGATAAAATTAATTTAGAATTACCATTAAAGTTTGGTCAAAATATTTCAGGTCATATTTGTCAAGGACATGTTGATACTGCCTCTAAAGTCGTAAAAATTTCTAATAGGGGTTCTTCAAAAATTTTAGAATTTAAAATAAATCGTAAATATAAAAAAATAATTATAGAAAAGGCCTCAGTACTTATAAATGGTGTTTCTTTGACAATTTCAAAAGCTACCAGAAAAGGTTTTGAGATATGGTTAATTCCACATACGTTAAGACTAACTAATTTATCAGATATAAAAGTTAATAGTATTGTTAATATTGAATTTGATATTTTATCAAAATATGTAAAAAATTATCTTTCATGAAAAAACTTAAGTTTAATTCTATAGAAACAATTATTTCTGATGCTAAGAAAGGCAAAATGTATATTTTAGTCGATGATGAAAATAGAGAAAATGAAGGAGATTTAATATTTTCAACCAAGGATGTTAGTGCTGATAAAATCAATTTTATGGCTAAATATGGAAGGGGCTTAATCTGTCTTGCGTTAGATACAACACAAGCTAGAAAATTAAATCTTAATTACATGTCTCCAAAAAATGAGTCCAGAAATCAAACTGCCTTTACAGTTTCAATAGAGGCTAAAAAAGGAATTTCGACAGGAATTTCTGCTAAGGATAGGGCAACTACAATTAAAGTTGCAACTAAATCTAATGTATCTAAAAGAGATATAGTTTCTCCAGGCCATGTGTTTCCAATTGTTGCTCGTGATGGTGGCGTATTAATAAGAGCAGGTCATACCGAAGCATCTGTTGATATTTCAAAATTAGCAAAGAAAAATCCATCAGCTGTAATTTGTGAAATTATGAATGAAGATGGAAGCATGGCTAAACGAGATGATCTAATAAGCTTTGCAAAAAAACATAAATTATCGATTGGAAAAATTGAAGATTTAATTGCATATAGACTTAAAAAAGAAAATTTTATTAAGCTAAAAAAAGAATCAAATATTATTCTAGCAAATCAAAATTTTAAAATTAAAATATTTGAAAACATTATTGATGGTTCTGAACATTTTGCTTTGATAAAAGGCAAAATTACTAAAAATGTAATTCCTAGAGTAAGAGTTATCTCATCTAATATAGTACAAAATTATTTACTTGGAGATAAAATACCAAATTCATTTAACCAAACAGTTACTTATTTTAAAAAATTTAAGAACTGCATTCTTGTTTTTATCAAAGATCCTAATTTAAAATCAGTCACAGCAACATTAAAAGATTATCAAAATAAAAAATATTATAAAAAAGGCAATGATAAGTTGATTAGAAATTATGGTCTAGGAGCACAAATTTTAAAGTATTTGAAAGTTAAAAGAATGATTTTAGTTACAAAATCAAAAAAGAAGGTTATAGGTTTAGAAGGTTATAATTTGTCTATTACTAAGCAAGAGATTATATGAAAATTTGTATTGTTGTTTCTGATTATTATAAAGAAATTTCTAATAACTTATTAGAAGGTTCGATTGAACAACTTAAAAAAAATAAATTCAAAAAATTAAAAATAAAATTTGTTTCTGGAGCCTTTGAAATTCCTAATATTATTTCAAAAAATATAAAAAAATTTGATGCCTTTATAGCTTTAGGGTGTATTATAAAAGGTGAGACAGATCATTATTATTTTATTTCAAATGCAGTATCAACAGGATTAATGAATTTATCAATTCAATCAAAAAAACCAATCGGCTTTGGTATATTAACTTGTAATAATCTCAAACAAGCAAAAGTCAGATCATCGATTTTAAAAAAAAATAAAGGGAAAGAAGTAGCTTTGGGTATTATTTCAATTTTAAAAAACAAATGAAATATAAATTTAAGCCAGCAAAAAATCCAAGAGTTTTAATTATCCAAAAAGTTTATGGAAATCGTATTAATAATGATCAAAATATTATTTTTGAAAAACACCGTTTTAAAAAATTTATAAAAGATGTTGTCCTTGGCACTATTGAAAGAATAGAATTAATTAATGAAAAAATTGAATTGATAGAAAGCCATTTTAATATAAAAAATTTAGATAATATATTTAAAACAATTATACAGTGTGCAACTTTTGAATTAATGTATAAACCAAATTTATCAAGAAAAATTATTATTAAAGAATATTTAAATGTTTCAAATTTTTTTTTAAATACATCGCAAACTAGGTATTTAAATGCAATATTAGATAATATATCAAAATCATTGTCAAAATGAATGAGCTTGAAGTTATCAATAATCTTAAAAATATAATTAAAAGTACCTCAGCTCTAAAACTTACAGATGATGTTTTTTATGATAAAAAAAAATCCTTAGTTGCTTCAATTGACACCTACAATGAAAAAATTCATTATTTAGACCTTAAAAAACCAGATTTAGTAATTAAAAAAATTATTAGATCATCTATTTCTGATATAATTTCTAAAGGTGTAGATCCTAAATATGTCTTAATATCTTTTACAGGTTCAAATAATCATTTTAAAAAAAAAAATATAAAATTAATGGTAAAATCAATTAAAAATGAGCAAAAAAAATATAAATTTTTCTTAGTAGGTGGTGATACTACATCATCAAATAATTCATCTTTTACCATATGCTCTTTTGGATATTCTAAAAAAGTCGTTCAACGCAAAAAATGTAAAAATAATGATGATATTTATATTACTGGAAATATTGGTGACTCATCAGTTGGTCTTTCAATATTAAAAAATTTGGTGAAAGCTGATAAAAAAATCAAGAGTTATTTTATTGATAAATATTATTGTCCAAATTTAGCCTTTGGTTTTCATAAAGAATTATATAAATTTGCAAGCTCATCAATGGATGTATCTGATGGGTTATTAATTGATTTAAGTAAACTCATAGATAATAAGAAATTTGGCTTTATTATTGATTTTGATCTTATTCCTAAATCAATGTCTTTTAATAAATTAGCACATAACAAAAAGATTTCTATTGATGAGCATTTATTTAATGGTGATGACTATCAGATCCTTTTTACTGCAAAAAAAAAATATAGAAAACTTATTCTAAAATGTGCTAAAAGCAGGAATCAAAAAATTACCAGGATTGGTAAAATAACACATCGTAGAGCTAATTACTTAATTTTAAGAGGTAAATTAAAAAAAATTAAGGATTATCAAGGATATATACACAATATAAGTTAAGATTATTTATTGCCTTTTAAAGTTTTTTTTGTAATGTGCGGATTTTAAAAAATAATAATATACGATCAAATAAGGTTAAAACATTTATGAACTCAGAAACAATATTAAGTTACACAATTTTAGCAGGTTTACTCTCAATAGTTTATGGATTTATTACTGGTAAAACTATTTTAAATTCAAGTCCAGGTAATGCAAAAATGCAAGAAATTGCATCTGCAATACAAATTGGTGCAAAAGCCTATCTAAACAGACAGTATAAAACAATTGCTCTAGTTGGTTTAGTTGTTCTTGTGATTATTAGTTCCGCATTTAGCTTATTAGTTGGTTTTGGATATTTAATTGGTGCTACATTATCAGGTATTGCAGGATACGTTGGTATGCTTGTATCTGTTCAAGCAAATGTGAGAACTGCGGAGGCTTCTAGAAAAGGTTTAAATAATGGACTTGATGTTGCGTTTAAATCCGGTGCAGTTACAGGTATGTTGGTTGCAGGATTAGCATTATTATCAATTGCTGTTTACTATTACTTATTATTATCTTTTAATGTAGACGAACGAGAAATTGTCAATGCTTTAGTAGCTTTAGGTTTTGGGGCTTCATTGATATCAATTTTTGCAAGATTAGGTGGCGGTATTTTTACCAAAGGTGCTGATGTTGGAGCAGATCTTGTAGGCAAAGTTGAAGCTGGAATTCCTGAAGACGATCCTAGAAATCCAGCTGTTATAGCTGATAATGTAGGAGACAATGTAGGTGATTGTGCTGGAATGGCTGCAGACCTCTTCGAAACTTATGCAGTGACAATTGTTGCTACAATGGTTTTATCCTCAATATTTTTTGTAGGCGATCTTAATATGATGGTTTATCCTTTAACAATTGGCGGTGCATGTATTTTAACTTCGATTTTAGGAACTTATTTTGTCAAATTAGGAAAATCTAAAAATATTATGACAGCCCTTTATAAGGGTTTTATAGTGACAGCAATTACTTCTTTAATCATTCTTTACCCAATTACTGACTATGTTTTGGGTTTGAATAATATTTATAATATTGGTTCAAAAGAATTTACAGGTTTAAGTCTATATTATTGTGGTGTAATTGGTCTAATTATTACAGGTTTAATTATATGGGTAACTGAATATTACACTGGCACAAACTACAGACCTGTAAAAAGTGTTGCTTTATCTTCAACAACAGGTCACGGTACAAATGTAATTCAAGGTTTAGCAGTTTCTTTAGAAGCAACAGCTATACCAGCTCTTATAATTGTAGCTGGTATTTTGATAACAAATTATATCGCTGGTTTATTTGGAATAGCAATTGCAGTTACATCTATGTTAGCTTTAGCAGGTATGGTGGTAGCGCTTGATGCTTATGGACCTGTTACTGATAACGCTGGTGGTATAGCAGAAATGTCTAAGTTACCCAACAACGTTAGAAAAACAACAGACGCATTAGATGCAGTGGGCAATACTACAAAAGCTGTAACAAAAGGATATGCTATTGGTTCAGCTGGATTAGGAGCCTTAGTGTTATTTGCTGCATATACAGAGGATATTAAACATTTTTCAAAAATTGCTGGCTCTAATTTAGAGGGTATTGTTGTAACGTTTGATTTATCAAATCCATTTGTAGTAGTTGGTTTGTTAGTAGGTGGAATGCTGCCATATTTGTTTGGATCAATGGGAATGCAGGCTGTTGGTAGAGCAGGTGGCGCCGTAGTTATTGAAGTGAGAAGACAATTTAAAAAATTTCCTGGAATAATGAAAAGAAAACAAAAACCTGATTATGCTAAATTAGTTGACCTTTTAACTATTGCAGCAATCAAAGAAATGATAATACCTTCTTTATTACCTGTTCTTTCACCAATAGTATTATATTTTGTAATTTTTGCCATTGGTGGTCAAGTTGCTGCTTTAGCTTCTGTTGGCGCTATGCTGCTTGGTGTGATTATTACAGGTTTATTTGTAGCTATCTCAATGACTGCTGGAGGAGGTGCATGGGATAATGCAAAGAAATATATAGAAGATGGAAATTATGGCGGTAAAGGATCTGAGGCACACAAAGCTGCTGTTACAGGGGATACTGTTGGAGATCCGTACAAGGACACAGCTGGACCTGCTGTTAATCCGATGATCAAAATTACTAATATTGTAGCTTTACTATTATTAGCAGCTATTGCTGGATAATTTAGTTTTTAGTTCTATTTCTTTTCGGTGAGTCAATTTTTTGTCTCACACTATTAAGAACTTTTTGTATATAGGATTGATCACTAAAACTATTTGATGTAACATCTTCTGTAACTTTGATATCATTCATATCTTCTAAGGAATATAATTTTTTTGACTCAACTATCCCATATTTGTCAAAATTTACCTCTAGAATATAATTTCTATCAATTTTTTGTTTTCCTAGTTTAATAATTGACTGGTTAATTTTTTTTCTCTCAATATAATACCACTTATTTTCATCAAACATACTATTCGTAGATGGTTTACCAAAAATACGCAAAATGTCATTTTTATTCATCTTAAAAACTGTAATTTTATTAGCTTTAATATCTAATGCTGATTGACCATGCGTATTTATAACTTTATTATTAGAACAACTTAATGTAATTAAAAAAATGATAAGTACTATTTTTTTCATATGAGCAATAACTATATAAATATTTACAATAATTTAATAAAATTAACTAGAAATAAATACTTATATTTAAATCTTAAAAATGAGGAAACTTTTTCAGATAGAATAATATTCTTATTGTTACACTTAAGTTTCTTTTTTAAAGTATATAAAGAGAATAACTCAAAATCAATTTTACAAGAAATACATGACCTTATATTTAACCAAATTGAACTATCGATACGAGAAATTGGATACGGTGATGTTTCAATTAATAAAAATATGAAAAAATATGTTAATCTTTTTTACAATATTTTATCGAAAATTGATGTTTGGGAAAACTATGAGTTTAATGAAAAAAATGATATTTTAAATAGCTATATAAATAATCCTAAGAATATTTCGTTTTTTACCAATTATTTTGATAATTTGAGCAATTTCTATAAAAATAATGCTTTAAATTATTTTACAAAAGATATAGAAGAATTTAAAATTTAATTATGGCTGTTCCAAAACGTAAAACTACACCTTCAAGATCTGGTAAGAGAAGGTCTCATATAAAGATTTCTCCCAAAAATATCGTTGAAGATAAAAAATCAGGGGAATATAGACTTTCTCATCATATAGATTTGAAAACCGGTTTTTATAAAGGTAGACAAGTTTTAGATCCTAAAGAATAATATTTTTATGTCAAAATCAGTAGTGATTGCAGTAGATGCAATGGGAGGTGATAATTCACCTAAGAAAGTAATTTCTGGTATTTCTGAATATTTAAAAAAAAATACAGATGTATATTTTAGAATTTTTGGAAAAAATACTGAGATAGAACAAGAAATTGCACTAAATTTTATTAAAAAAGAATTTTATGAGATAATCCACTGTGATGATGTTGTTGAAAATAACGATACGCCATTAGCAGCGGCAAAAAAGAAAAATACCAGTATGTGGCAAGCTATAAATGATGTTAAAGAAAAAAGATCAAACGTTATAATATCAGCAGGCAATACTGGTGCTCTTTTTGTAATATCAAAATTAACTATGAATATGATTGAAAATATAAGCAAACCAGCACTTGCAGCTTTATGGCCAAACAAAGTTGGTATGAATATTGTACTAGACTTGGGTGCAAATGTTGAATGTGACGAAAAAAATTTTGAAGATTTTGCTCTTATGGGAGCTGCTTTGCATAATGCTTTATTTCCTAATGATAATTCAAAAGTCGCATTATTAAATATTGGGTCAGAAGAAATAAAAGGACATGAAACAATTAAAAAAGCTTATCAAACGATGGAAAATAAGAAAAATAATCTTTATGAATTTTGTGGGTATATAGAAGGCAACCATATAATGGATGGGAAAGTTAATGTAATAGTAACTGACGGATTCACTGGCAATGTTGCTCTAAAAACTGCAGAGGGGACTGCAAACTTTATTTCTACAGAACTGAAAAAAGCCTTGTCAAAAGGTATCATTGCAAAGTTTTCAAGTTTAATAAATTTAATTAATTTAAAAAAATTTAAAAAAAGGTTAGATCCAAGGTTATATAATGGTGCAATTCTGCTTGGATTAGAGTCGCCGGTGATTAAAAGTCATGGCTCAACTGATTATGTGGGTTTTGCTAATTCATTAGATGTATGTGTTAAATCTGTTGATAATAAATTGATCGAAAAAATTAAAAAAAATATTGTTACATAATGAGACAAAACTTAACTAAAAAAGAAATAGTTAATTCAATTTATATGCAACTAGGCTTTTCAAAAAAATTAATTGAAAATTTATTAGAAGATATATTTGAAGTTTTACTGGATTGTTTAAAGCAAAAAAATAAAGTCAAAATTTCTAATTTTGGCACCTTTATATTAAGACATAAAAAATCAAGAGTAGGAAGAAATCCTAAAACTAAAAAAGAAACCTTAATTTCTGAAAGAAATGTAATTTTATTTAAACCATCAAAATATCTCAAGAGAAAAGTTAATAATGTCGAGTAAAATTCATACTGCTTATAAAACTATAGGTGAAGTTGTTAAAATATTAAATGATACTGAACCTAAAAAGGTTATAATTAACACTCATACAATAAGATATTGGGAAACACAATTTTTTAAACTTAAACCCAAAATGTTTAATGGAAGAAGGTATTATGATTATAGTGCAATTGAGATATTAAAATTCATAAAGTTCTTGTTAAAATCTGAAAGGATGACAATTGAAGGTGTAAAAAAGCATTTAAATCAAAATAAATCTAATCTTGACGATTCTGTATTTAGCTCTATAAGAGCGAATTATTTAAAAAATAAACTTAGTGGTATAAAAGAAATAATTAAACGTTTAAAAAAATAATATGGCTAAAAAATCTTTTGTTAAAGTACGAATGGTCCCCGAATCTAAACCAGATAGTCCATTCTTTTATTATTTAAAAAAACCTGCAGGTGGTGAAAAAGCTAAAGTTAAATTATCTGCAAAAAAATATAATCCTAGTACAAGAAAACATGAATTGTTTGTTGAAAAGAAACTACCACCACACAGTAAATAATTATTTTTTTCTAAAGTTTCTTTTTTCGTAATCAATGTAAGCTCTAATCATATTAATCCATATTCTTTTGGTTATTTGTGGATCAATTTTTTTTTTAATCGATTTCCTTCTTATTTGACGGAGGATTAGATTAATCCTTTTATAATCAATGATTTGGTTTTTAAATTCTTTTAATTTTAAAACTTGATCAACAAGATTTGTTCTTATTTTTATAAGCTTTAGCAATGAATTATCGAGTTTATCAAGGTTTTTTCTGAGTTTTTTTAATTTTTTAAATTTATCAGGCGACATTTATTAAATATGGATTTGTTAATAATTATTATATTTATTCAAATATGTATATAGAAAATAATATAACCAAAAAACAGATTTCTATTTGGCTTCTATTCATGTTTTTACTAATAGCCATAATGATAATTGTAGGAGGTTTAACTAGATTAACTGATTCTGGTTTATCAATTACAAAATGGGAATTATTTTCAGGCACATTTCCACCTTTAAGTAATGAAAAGTGGATTTTCTATTTTGATCAATACAAACTTATACCTGAATATCAGTTACAAAACTTTTCAATGACATTAAATGAATTCAAAATTATTTTTTGGTGGGAGTGGGGACATAGATTCTTAGGAAGACTTATTGGTATCACATTTTTAATTCCTTTGCTTTATTTTACATTTAAGATTAGTTTTAAAAAAATTTTTAAGTTTTATTTCATATTTCTTTTGATTTGTTTTCAAGGTTTTATAGGATGGTATATGGTATCGAGCGGTTTAATTAATCGTGTTGATGTAAGTCATTTTAGATTGTCTCTGCATTTGATAATAGCTTTTTTTATTTTATCTTTAATATTATGGAATTATTTTAATTTAAACATTAGGATAAATAATGAAAAAAAACTAAATATTTTCTTTCCAATTACTTTTTTAATATTAATCTTCTTACAAATTATTATTGGTGCATTTGTATCAGGTATGGATGCTGGTTTAATTTATAATTCCTGGCCTTTAATGGGAAGTACCTATTTCCCTAATGATAATGAATTAATTAATTTGTTTAATTACGATGTTTTTAACAATGCATCACTTGTTCAATTTTTACATAGAAACCTAGCTTATCTTATATTAATTTTTTATTTTTTAATTTTATTTAGAGTTTATAAACTTAAAATAAGAAGCTCCTTTTTTGCAGTTAACATATTAGGTTTTTTCTTATTAATTCAGATTATACTAGGAATTTTAACATTAATAAATGGAGTTCAAATAATATTGGCTTCATTACACCAAACAAGCTCAGTATTTCTTGTAAGTGCCTCAATTTATTTTTTTTATTTAAATAAAAAAACTAATTCTTCTTCACTGGATAATTAGATAAAATAAAATTTTTTAATACTTTTAAAACCCTATCAGCCTCTTCTAAAAGCATCATATGTCCACAATTGTCAATTATTTCAACTTTACTACCTTCTATTAAATTTGCTAATTTCTTTCCTTCTTTTACAGGACACATTTTATCACCAGTTGCAAGTATAGATAATGTTGGGATTTTGATATTTTTTGCCGCTTCAAAACCATTTTTGTAATTATCACAGGCTCTAAAATCAACACCTAAAGTATTTTTTATTGTTCTAGATTTTGCAAGCATACCACCAGTATTTATATGGTATAAGCCTGGCACTGGGTGACCTCCGAAATGTCCAGCAGGACCGTGGGCCCAATCCATCATTAAATCAACAGCTTTTGGATCATTACTCTCAGCAAGAGATAATAATTCAGGATTCATGGGTATTGCTCCAGCGCCACCCATTAGGCTTAATGTTTTAATTTTTTTTGGATGTCTGAAAGCGCATTCAATTGTCACTAAACAACCTTGGGAATGACCTACTAGTGATGCTTCAGTATAATCCACTGCATCAATTACGTCATTTACCCAATCTGCCATTTCCTCTATTGATTTTAAACTTTCACCACTTGAAAGACCATGTCCTGGCATATCTAAAGCTAATACATTATATCCATGAAATGCAAAATATCTTGTCTGCAGGACCCATGTCATATGAGTTAACCCGCTTCCATGAACGAATATAATTAAGGGTTTATTTTTATCAAAAGGACGACCTCCGGTCGAAGCGAATACTTCTGAACCATTTACTTGAAATTTCATTGATTTGAAACGAGTCTTGGTTTACGTGCCGCTCTAAAACCTGCTTCAAAATCATTTTTAATGTCATCAATATCTTCAATTCCAACTGATAATCTTATCATATCCTGAGATAATCCAGCGAATTTTAATGTAGCTTCGTCCATTTGGGAGTGTGTGGCAGAAGCGGGGTGAATTACTAAAGTTCGAGTATCACCTACATTTGCAAGATGAGATGCTAATTTAACATTATTTATAAAAGCTTCACCAGCTTCCTTTCCACCTTTTATACCAAAAGCTATCATTGAACCTTTGCCATTAGGTAAAAGTTTTTTTGCTAATTCATGATCAGGATGATCAGGTACACTTGGATGAGATACCCATGCAACACTCTCATGTGATGAAAGATATTCAACCATTTTTTCTGCATTAGAACAGTGTTTTTGCATTCTGACAGATAAAGTCTCTATACCTTGTAATACGTTCCATGCATTTTGTGGACTTAAACAAGGACCAAAATCTCTCATACCTTCCGCCCTTGCTTTCATAGTAAAAGCAGTAGGTCCAAATTCTTCTGCAAAAGAAAGACCATGATACCCTTCGTAAGGTGTCGTCATAGTTGGGAACTTATCATTTTGCATCCAATCAAATTTACCACCTTCAACTAAAATACCTGCCATTGAAGAACCATGACCAGCCATCCATTTTGTTAAAGAATGAACTACAATGTCAGCACCATACTCAATTGGCTTACATAGATAAGGTGTTTGATAAGTTGCATCAATCATTAATGGAATACCTGCGTCATGTGCAATTTTTGCAATCTCAGGCATGTTCATAAGTTCATTTCCAGGATTTCCAACTAGTTCTCCAAAAATTCCTTTTGTATTTTTTTGAATAGCTTTTTTAAAACCCTCTGTATCTCTTGGTTTAACAAAAGTACATTTAATCCCAAATTTAGGTAATGTAAGTCTAAATAAATTTACAGTTCCACCATATAATTGAGAAGAAACTACAAGATGATCGCCTGCTTCACATAAAGTCATTACTGTTAAAAATATTGCACTCATACCTGAAGAAGTGGCTAGAGCTGCTGTTCCACCTTCTAATGCAGCAACTCTTTCTTCTAAAACTGCAACAGTTGGATTTGAAATTCGGCTATAAATATGACCACCTCTTTCTAAATTAAATAATGCTGCTGCATGATCAACATCATCGAATAGATACGATGTTGTTTGATATATCGGAACTTGTCTCGAGCCAGCGTTTTTGTGTGGTTGGTATCCAGCATGAAGGCTAAGTGTATCAAATTTGTATGTTTTGGGATCAGTCCCCTTATTTTTTTTATCTGTCATAAATTACCCTTATTTTTAAATGTTAATTATTAACTATCAATATTAATATAAATTGACAATATG
>MDTD01000730.1_pt1 | contig 20870 bp, 22 predicted proteins | sample 811221 | NCBI WGS metagenome assembly MDTD01 (sample SAMN05326646, study PRJNA326480) | marine metagenome | isolation source: seawater | place: Pacific Ocean: South West | collected 2011
AGATATGGCTCTTTATAAAATAAATCAAATAGATAATGAAAAATTTTATAATGATTTAAGAGATAGAGGCATGAGCTATAAAAAAAAGGAGTATCTTGAAGTTATTGAAGCAATAAAGGCAAATTTGAAAGTTATTTCAGTTGCAAATAATAAAAATGATAATAATTATGAAATTAACCTAAATGAATACCTTGCTTTCGTAAAAGAAGATACAAGTGATTTTAATATCTTTTATTCAAATAAAAATAATGATTTTATATGTGAACAAAAACTAGGAAATTGTTCAGCAATCATTTTAGAAACAAAAAATTTTCAAAACCTTATCAATGGAGAATTAAATTATCGTAATAAAAAATCTCTTTATTTGGGTCAACTTTTAAACAATGGAAATAATTTTATGTTTAATAATTATGAAGATATTAATTATAAAAAAATTAAATCTAAAAGAATAATATTTAATGAAAATAAAATTAACATAAAGTCTTCAAATGACTTAAATATTGAATTTAATGAGAAAAAAAAATCTTTAAAAATCGAGGCAAGGGCTGATGATTGGATGGTTATTGAAAATAGTTTTTTAAAAGATTTAAATATTAATATTAAATATTTAGAAAATGAACAAAAAAAAGATCCTATTGATAGATTTAACAAATATTTTTTGACTGGCTGTATAAATATTATTAATACAAGTATGACGAATTTAAAAATTAATGTAAAAAACGCAAAATGTGAAGATGCAATTAATATTGTAAATTCAAAGGGAAAAATTTCATCAATAAATATTACAGATTCTGCATTTGACGGATTAGATATGGATTTTTCAGAAATTGAAATAAATAATTTATTTGTAGAAAACTCTGGAAATGATTGTGCAGACTTTTCTCTTGGGACTTATAATGTAATTACTGCTAATTTAATAAATTGTGGTGACAAAGGTATTTCTGTAGGAGAAAAATCAAATGCTACAATTAAAAAATTAGAAGTATCTACTTCTGAGATTGGAGTAGCCTCAAAAGATGGATCAAAAGTTTTAATAAATGATTCATTAATAAGTAATACAAATTTCTGTTTAAGTGCTTATAATAAAAAAAATGAGTTCGATGGTGGAATTATAAATGTAAATAATTTTGTTTGCAAAAATTCAAATAATTCTACTGATATTGATAATTATTCAAAAATTATTATTAAAGAAAACATATAAATGTCCTACAGAATTGAAAAGAAATATTTGCTAAATCCCAAAAAATATGAGGCATTTATTGGCTATATATCAAATTTAAAGGCTATGAAAATTTTTGAAAAAAGGAAAGTTTTTTCAACTTACTATGACAATGACTTTTTTTCATCTTATAAAAGCTCTGAGGAGGGATTAGTTCCAAGAAAAAAAATAAGAATCAGATCATATAATTCTTACTCCCATGATAGTAATTCTAACTTAGAATTAAAAATTTCCTCTGAAATAAATAGATTTAAAAAAGTTGAAAAAATTAAAAATAATAAACAGTTAGAAAATTTCTTAAGTAAAGGAATTTTTGATAGAACATATGGTTTTTGTAAACCAACAGTTAATGTAGCTTATGAACGAGAATATTTTTCTTTTTTAAATAGTAGAATTACTTTGGATAAAAATATTTCTTATTGGGCTAAAAATAATAATTTTAAAAAAGTTTTTGAACCTTATTTAGTTGTTGAATTTAAAAGTGGTATAGATAATGATATTTTTTTAGAAAATAACATAATGTTTAATCCAATATCACGTTTTTCAAAGTACTGTAGGGCTATGAACAAGTTATTTTTTAATATAAAAAACTACTGATATGAATTCAAAAAATTTTTTTGGTAAAGGAATAAGTTCTATTGAGGGTACAGATTGGAAATTTAATAAAAATGTTTCAAATAATTTTGATAAACACGTAAGACAAAGTATTCCGATGTATGACGAAATACAGAAATATATATGCTCATTAAGCGAGTGGTTTATCAGAGATGACGCGCTGATATATGATCTTGGTTGTTCTACTGGTGAGACTCCTAAAAATCTCTATAAAAAATTCCCCAAAAAAAAATTTCAGTATGTAGGTTTTGATGTTAGTCCAGAGATGATCAAGATTGCAAAAAAAAAAAATTTTAAAAATAGAAACAAAACAACATTTAAAGTTGGCGATATTAACAAAATTAATTATAGAAAAAATACAGATCTTTTTATATCAATTTTGACTTTTCCTTTTCTTAATACTCAAAAGAGATTACAGCTTTATAAGAAAATATTTAAATCACTCAAACATGGTGGTTCATTAATTTTTGTTGATAAAATAAGATCATCAAATTCAAATTTTGAAGACATATTTAATCAAATATATTTTGATTTTAAAATCGAAAATAAACTAAGTCATACTCAAGTGCTTAATAAATCAAAAAGTATAAGGAGTTCTATGCAACTTTTTGAGTTATCTGAAATAGATAATTTTTTAAAAAGATCTGGCTTTAAAAAAAGAGAAGTTTTTTTTAGATGGTATAACTTTGTTGGAATTGTAGCTGTAAAATAATTAACCTTTTAAAATTTCTTTATATATATTAATATATTCCTTAGAAATATTATCATATGAAAATTTTGAAACTGAATTTTTACATCTTTCATTAATTAATTCTTTATTTTGATCCATTAGCCAATTTATTCCATTTATAAAATCATTAATATTTTCACTTTGACACAAATATCCATTTTCTTTATGATTTATAACATCGCTTAAGCCAGTATTTTTAAGAGCTATGACAGGCGTTCCACAGGCACAAGACTCACTTGCAATTTGACCAAAAGCCTCTTTATTACTTGGGATAGCAGTTATGTCTGCACAATTATATATATTAGATAATTGCTCATCAGAGTTTATAAAGCCAGTTTCAATTACATTTATATTGGAATTAAAATTCATTTTTTTGATAACTGAATTTCTTTCTCCACAAATAATCAAATTTAAAATTTTATTTTTAGAATATTCATTTAGGACATTTTTTAAAAAGAGAAAGTTTTTATTTTTCTTGTTTATGGAATTATTTGAACAAAATAATATAGTGAGATTCTTATCAATATTATAATTTCTCCTACAGGTCTCTTTATTTTTTTTTTTAAAGAAAAAATTATCCAACGGATTATTCACAAATGTTAAATCTTTATTAAAAAGTACTGAGCTTTTTTTTGCATCAATCATAAGGTTTTTACTTACAGCTACAAATTTTATTTTGTTAATTTTTTGATAAATTTCTTTTTTTGTTTCAAGTATCGCTTTATTTTCTCTGTTATTTAATAAACTTTCATCTACAGGATAATGATAACCACCTGAAAAGGGCCAATAATCATGCATAGTCCATACTATTGGTTTATTGATTTTTAAAAGATCTTTAATATTTAACATGCCTGCATTAATCCAATGTAAATGAACTATATCTGGATTTTTAAGTTTAATAAAAAATGGAATATAGGAAAAGAAAACTGAATTTGATGAGTACGTTGTATGATTAGTCTTATTATTTAAATTTGATATTATTTTATTATAGATAGAATATGGTTTTGAGATAAAATTGTAAAAAAACTTTTTTCTATTTTTAAAAAAAAAAATTTCTGAGTCTACATAACTGCCTAATGCAGAATTAATTCTAGTAACAGCCCTTGCAGCCCCTCCATGATCAAGAGAATTTAGATGTAAAATTTTCATTTTTTTTTAATAAAGTTAAAAATATTGACAAATGGCATAGTTTTTCCAATATTATTAAAGATGCATCTAAAAAAACTATTTTTAATTAAGAATTTGCTTATTAAGAGACTTCTATTAAATTCTGTTAAAAAATCTCCCCTTATTATTTTTTTTTGAAGACCAAACTTATTTTTACTGGCTTGATTAATTATATCTCTATCTGAATAACAATACCCATGATGAAAACTAAATATTTCATAATCTTTTTTTTTAAAAAAGCTTAAAAATAATAATAAAGATAATTCTAAAGGTAAATATATTTTATCATATATAAATTTGAATAAATTTAGAGTTGATCCACCTGGACTTAGCAACATTAAGCCATCACTCTTTAAAATTTTCCTGCATTTTTTAAAAAAAATATTTAAGGTTTTTTGATCAAAAGCATATATTAAATTAAAACACAAAATTACATCATACTTTTTTTTTATTTTATTTTTAAAAATATCAAATTTTATAAAATTTAAATTTTTAAAATTTTGTTTAAGTTTTTTAATTCCGCTTGGATAATTGATATCTGATAAAGTTACATCATAACCCATTTCTAAAAGCTTTAATTCTGAGATGCCTCTTCCTGATCCGAGAGATAAGATTTTTTTATCTTTAGTAATATTTTTTTTTATATAGTCAACATATACGACATAATCTCTGTTTAAGTATTTCTTAAAAAAAATTGATTTTGATTTATAATATTCGTTTTCACGAAAAGATAATTTTAGTTGATCCTCCCAATTTTTTTTCTTAAATTTTTTAAAGCTTAATTTTTTATCAAAACGTGCAAAATAGTGTGTTTTATCTCCCTTTACTTTTAAGGCGTAATATTTCCAATTAATCATATTTATTTTTTAATTTTATAAAATTTCTTAAAATTCGAAATAATATTTTTTATTTGCTTCTTTGTATCAATAGTTTGTTTAAAATTAAATTCATTACGGATTTTAGAAATATTTATTTTGGGTTCATTTACTTTGATATTTTGATTCTTTAATATTATCTTACATTTTGTTTCTTTCCTGATAATCTTTGCAATTTCAATTAATTTAATATTTTTTCCTGAAGCTACGTTATACAATTTTTCTTTTCCACTCTTTTTAATTTTGAAGATTAATTCTATTACGTCTTTAATCCCAATGTAGTCTTTTGTAGAATTTTTATTTATTAATAATTTAATTTTTTTTGTTTTAATCGCACTTCTTATTAATGACGGTAGTACTAATGGAGAATAGTAATTATTACCAAGAACATTTGACAATCTAACTATCTTAATATTTTTGTTTTTTAAACTTAAACAAATTGCCTCAGATGTAAGTTTAAGTAAATTATAATAATTATTAATGTCAAAACTTTTTACATTTATGAATTCATCTTCTTTTGAGGATTTGACTGAATTATTTAAATATACTCTAGATGTAGATAAAAATAAAAAAGAGTTAAATTTGTTTTCAAATAAAATATTCTTTAAATGTCCCAAATTCGACTCAAAACCTTTTTTTGGGTATTTTTTCCAATCATCAGAACCAATACAATAAATAACATTACCTAAATTTTTTCTAAATTTAATCTGGTTCCTACCTGGTAAAAAAATTTTTTTATTTTTATTTCTTAAATATTTTTTAATTTCTGAACCAATAAAACCTTTATATCCAAATAAAGTATACATTAATCTATTCTGAGCCTTTTAAATGATTTATTTCCAATATAGGAATTTACTAAACCATTAAGTTGATTATAGTAAATTAATCTTTTTCTACTATCTATAAGAGAAAAAATTATGAGCTTATAAATAATTTTAATAAGGTCAAAAATTGTTTGCTTGTAGGCGTAAAAAGTTGAATAATTTTTTTTATAAAAATAAAATTTTGACCACATAAAGTGCCAATGTTTGTTTGCCTCAACGTCTAGTTCTCTACCAATATTAACAGATTTACCACCTTCATGTTTTACTTTTTCTTTTGGGAGCACAAATATATTATAATTTTTTTTGTATGCTCTTAAACAATAATCGGTTTCGTCAAAGTATAGAAAAATTTTTTCGTCATAGTATCCGAATTTTCTGACATTTTTCATGTTAAAAAGAAGAAAATGTCCATGAACCATTTTCATCAAAATTAAATTTTTGAATTTATTTTTCTTATTTGATTTAAAACTTTTAATATATTCTTTTTTCTCATGCTGCGGCGCTAGAATAATAAAGTTTTTTGTTAATTCAGCAACTTTTAAAAAGTTTTTTATAGTGTTTTTGTTAAACGATATATCTGAGTCCATATATAAAGAATATTTTGTTTTTATTTTTTTCAAACCAGTATTTATTCCTCCAGTTTGTCCCGAGTTAAATTTGTTAGAAATTACCTGAGTATTTTTATATTTTTTTTCAAAAAAGTATTTTATTCCATCCTCGTTGGCATTATCAATTATTATAACTTTAATTTTTTTATTTAATTTTTTTATAATTCTTTCAATTTTTTCCTTTGAAAAATAAGATACAAAAAAAATTGTAAGTTTTTTATAATTATTCATTTTTTAATTAATTTTTTAAGTATATCTTTTATGTCAGTTGAAATTTTAGAATTTAATTTTAAACCAGTTTTTTCAATTTTTGCTTTTGATGTTATATATGAGAATTGATTAAAAAGTTTTGAATTAATATAATTAATTTTTACATTTAATTTATTTTTTTTTAAAAGTTCAATTATTTCTTTTACCGTCTTATTTTCAGATAAAATATTATAGGTGTTATTGTCATACATATCGTTTCTAAAAATATGTTTTATTACTTTATAAGCATCATTTATGCTCAAATATGGTCTTTTAATATTTAGTGCTTCACCCCAAATTGGTATTGGTATTTTCATGACAGCATTAAAGCAAAATTTATTAATTGCTGTATGAAAATTCATTCCATCAGAGTATCCGCTTATAGTACCAAATCTTAGGGTTATATATTTTAATTTTTTTGAATTTCGTAATATTATTTCCTCTCTCATTTTAATTTTTGCATATGGACTTTGTGGATTAAGAATACTTTTTTCATCTACTATTTTTTTTGGAGATCCATAAACACTTGTAGAAGAAATATGAATAAGTTTTGATTTATTTTTAATACAATATTTTACTACATTATTGAAACAACCTATATTATTTTGAAAAATTCTTTTAGTTTCAGAAAAACTTTTTTCAACATCTGTAATTGATGCCAAATGAATAACTTGATTTACTTTTGGAAGATTCATAACAAAATTTTTTTTTGTTAGATCTCCATAAATAAATTGAAACTTTTTATTTTTGATTTTAAATAAAATATTATATTTTTTACTTTCAAAATTATCTACAAGAAAAATTTTTTTAATCTTATCATACTTGTAAATATTTGATATTAAATGGGAGCCAATATGTCCTAAAGCACCTGTAATTAATATTTTCATTCTTGTATAAGTTTTTTAAAGGTTCTTAAATCTGAAATATATTCTCTCTTATCATATTTATAATTACATAGAGTAATTAACGAGTCGTGATTATTTTTAAAATAAATTGTTATCCAATTATAAGGTGGCACATAAAGAGCTTTTTTAGATGAAGTTTTTAATAAATATTTTTTTTTAAAATTTTTAGAAACAACATGAATTGTAACTTCACCTTTCAAAGGAATTATTATCTGCGTACATTTTGAGTGAGCATGATCAGCTCTCGAAAGTTTTCTTTTCCCGTAAAGAATGAAAAATCTTTTTAATTTAAATTCTTTTGGAAAAGATTTTTCTATATAAAATGGAACAAGTGTTCCATTTTTTTCTGGATAAGCGTTATATTTAATCAGTTTTGTTTTTTTAAATTTTATCACGAGATATTTTTTTCAAAAAAGTTTGTCCGAAAGATGGATGATTTTTGTCTCTTGAGGATAAAATTGGTCTTTTAATCTTCCAATTTATTTTTAGTTTTTTATCATTGTAAGCAATACCCCTTTCATATTTTGGAAATCGATATTCAGATAGGTGATATAATAAAATATTTTCTTTAGCATGAAATCCAATACCATGTGCATAATTCTTGGGTACATACAATAAATATCCAGGTCTCAAATTGTATTTAAAAACTTTGCCAAAAAATTTAGATTTTGGATTTATATTTACACAAACATCTATAGCACTCCCTTGTAAAACTGATAGTACTTTAGCTTGTTTTTTTCTAACTTGATAATGTAGGCCTCTGATTACGCTTCTCTTAGATTTAGACATTGCAGTAAATTTACATGAGAATTTGATTTTCTTTTTTAACCAGAGTTCTTTAAAAAAACCTCTGTTATCATTAAAAATTTTTGTTTTAATTAAAATCGGTTTCATTTGTGTATCTATGATAGATATTATTTACTCTAATTTCTTATTTTAGACAAATTATTATTTTAATTATATATTGAATATCTTTACTAAAACGTTAAAAACTTTAATTAATAAAATTGATTTAAAATTATCCAATGACAAAAATAAAATTCACTAATTTATATAAATTGGTTCCTGAAAAAAAAAAAATTATTTCTAAAGTTGTTAATTTAATAAAAAATTCAAAATTTGTAGGTGGCGAGGAGGTAAAAAAATTTGAAGAAAATTTTTCAAAATATATAAAATCTAAATATTGCATTACTGTAGCAAATGGAACAGATGCTTTAGAAATTGCAATCAAATCATTACAATTAAAAGAAGGATCAGAAGTTATTTTACCTGTTAATACCTGGATTTCCACAGCTGAGGCTGTAATAACAAATAATCTGAAAGTGGTTTTTTGTGATGTTAATTTAGATGATTACTCAATTTGTATAGAGGATTTAAAGAAAAAAATAAATAAAAATACCTCAGCTATTATTGGTGTTCATCTTTATGGGAATCCAACAAATATTATTAGTATAAAAAAAATCATAAAAAGAAAAAAAATAAAAATTTTAGAAGACTGTGCACAGGCTCATGGTACAAAATTAAATGGAAAACATGTTGGAACATTTGGTGACGTAGGTACTTTCAGTTTTTTCCCAGGAAAAAATTTGGGTGCTTTCGGAGATGCTGGTGCAATTGTGACCAACTCAAAAAAAATATCTCAGTTTTGTAAAAGATACAAGAGTCATGGTGCACTAAAAAAATATGATCATAAACTTTCAGGAAGAAACTCACGGCTTGATACTATTAATGCCGCAGTGTTAAATATTAAATTAAAAAATTATAAATTTGTCTTAAGAAAAAGAAAAGAATTAGCACAAATTTATTTTAAAAATTTAAAAAATATTAAACAAATTCAATACTTCAAATTAGACAACAAAAATACTCATTCCTTCCATCAATTTGTAATTAGAACAAAATCTAGGGATAAACTTCAAAAATTTTTGTCCAGAAATGGAATTCAAACTATGGTTCATTATCCTTATATGTTGAATGAATTAAATTTTTTTAAGTATAAAAATAAACTAAAAAAATCGAATAATTTAGGCAAGGTAATACTTAGTTTACCTATTTCTGAAGAGCATACAATTAATGAAATTAATTTTGTTTCAAAAAAAATAAAAGAATTTTACAAAATTAATTCAAAGTAAGTATTTATGAAAAAAATAATAATTACAGGTGGAAACGGTAGATTCGCAAGAACTTTAAATAAAACTTTTTATGGTAAAAAAATTTACTACTTAAAAAAAAAAGAATTCAATATTTTAAATTTAAAAAATATGGAAAAAAAAATTAAAATAATTAAACCAAAAATAATTCTCCATTTAGCAGCAATTTCGAGACCAATGTCTATCCACGAAAAACAAATTTCAAAAAGTATTGATACCAATATTATTGGAACATGTAATTTAGTTAAGTTATGCAAAAAGTATTCCATTAAACTTGTGTATATGTCATCACATTATGTTTATCCGTGTAAACGAGGAAATTATTTAGAAACTGATCCCCTTTTACCTGCAAATAATTACTCTTGGTCAAAACTTGGTGGTGAGTGTGCAGTACAAATGTATCTAGAAAATTCTCTTATAATTAGAGTGGCAATGTATGAAACACCTTTTATACATAAATTTGGATTTACTAATATTAAAAGTAATTTTTTGACACACAATCAAGCCGCTAAAATATTACCTAGAATTCTAGGAAAAAAGGGTATTTTAAATTTAGGAGGCAAAAAGTTATCAGTTTATAAATTTGCAAAAAAAACAAATGAAGCTGTGAAACCAAAACTTTATTATAAAAAAAAAAATAAAATAAAGATGATGCCTGACTCATCAATGAATATTAATAAACTCAAATCAATAATAAATTTAAAAAAAACAATTTGAAAACTATATGAATATTATAATTACTGGTTCATCAGGTTTTATAGGATTTCATTTAGCTAAATTTTTAACAAATAAAAATAAGGTTTTAGGTTTAGACAATCACAATAATTATTACTCAAAAAGTATAAAGCAAAAAAGATTAATGATTTTAAAAAAAAAGAAAAATTTTTCTTTTAAAAAAATCAATTTAATTAAAAAAAAAGAATTAGAAAAAATATTTAATAATTTTAAACCGGATATTGTTTTTCATATAGCAGGGCAACCTGGTGTTCTTTATTCATTAAAAAATCCAAAAAGCTATACTATCAATAACGTGCAAGTAACAAAAAATATCTGCAAAATCGCAAAAAAATATAAAATAAATAAATTTATTTATGCTTCATCAAGCTCTGTCTATGGAGACCAAAAAAAATTTCCGATTAAAGAAAATTTTAAAACTAATCCAAAAAATCCTTATGCTAAAACAAAATTGTTATCAGAAAAAATTGTTACTAATAGTTTTTCCAAGGGTAAAGTTCAATTTATAATATTTAGATTTTTTACTGTTTATGGACCTTATGGTCGTCCAGATATGTTTATACATAAACTTCTAAATGCAATAAAAAAAAGTAAAATTATAAAACTTCATAATAATGGATTAAATTTAAGAGATTTTACTTATATAGATGACGTAATAAAAATATTAAATCATACATTAAGCAGAAAATTAAATGGAAATATTTATAATGTTTGTAGATCAAGACCTATAATTACAAATAAATTAGTTAATTTAATTTCAAAAATTTATATGAAAAAAATAAAAGTTCTTCAAAAAACAGGATTTGTTGAAGGTGAAATGTTAAAGACCCACGGATCAAACAAAAAAATAAAAAAATTTGTTAATTTTAAAAAATTTACTAATATTGAAAAAGGAATTCAAGAAACAATTAAAATATTTAAAAAAATTAATATTTAATATTATTAATATATGCTTTTAAAAATTTGATTGGTTTTTTAACAATCTTAAATAAAAATAATAATGAAACAAAAATTTTATTCTGACCATTGTCTAATCTAATATTATTTAAATCTTTTAAATGACTAATATAATTTATTCTAGATGAAAATCCTCCTTTGCCAAACTTACCTGTAATCTCGCTTTTCGATGAGGACATACCAACAAATCTGTGTTTCACAATCATTTTGTAAAAAAAGTCTAAATCTGCACTCAGATATTTTGAATTATAATCCCCTACCTCTCTATGTTTATCTGTTTTAATGTAAAACCCAATTGAGTGAGAAGTATAAAATCCAAAACTCCATTTTATTTTTTTTGGGTTAAAACCGTGCATTAACTTATATTTTTCTACTGACGTAAAAAGAAAATCAATATCCTCTTTAGAAAAATATTTTTGAACAATTTCAAGTGCGTTTTCATAATAAAAATCATCAGCATTTAAAAAACCTATAATCTCTCCAGTAGCCAATTTCACCCCTTTATTCATTGCATCCCAAATGCCCGCATCTTCCTCTCTTATAGTCACAGAAATTTTATCTTTAAATTTATTTATTATGTCACCAGTTCCATCCTCAGAATTTGAGTCAATTACAATATATTCAATATTTTTATATTTTTGATTGAGAACACTTTTTATGCATTTTTCTATTGTATTGACGTTGTTTTTTACAACGGTAACAATAGAGATTTTAGGATTATTGTTTTTTAACATTTTTTAAAACATATCAGTTTTATGACAAATTTTATATATACATATAATAACTTATTATGAAAAAAATTTACTACTGGTCACCTCACATTTCAAAAGTAGCTACTATTAAAAATGTTTTAAATTCAGCAATAGCCTTATCAAAATATAGTAAAAAAAAAATTAATGTTTCGATAATTGATGTTTTTGGTGAATGGAAAAGCCTAAAAAATTCCACAGATTTTGATAAAATAAATCTAATTAAATTATCAAATTTAGATTTTAGTAAATATTTGCCTATATCTGGGTTTTTAAAAGGAAGAATATTTTATACTTTGATATTTTTTTTTAAAACTTTGCGCTTAAAAAAAATTTTAATTAAAGATAAACCAGACTATTTAATTATTCACTTAATTACATTTATTCCTCTCATGCTTTTATTAAATAATAAATTTCAAACAAACTTCGTCTTGAGGATTTCTGGGCTACCGAAATTAAATTTTTTAAGAAAATTTTTATGGAAAATAGTTTCTAAAAAAATACATTTGGTAACGTGCCCGTCTGAGCAAACAAGAATATTCATACAGCAACAAAATATATTCCCAAAAGATAAAATTGTTACTTTATATGATCCTATTTTAAATGTGAAATTAATCAAAAAAAACACTGAAAAAAACGTAAACAATGATAAAATTGAAAAAAATTTTTTTTTGTGTGTTGGAAGACTTACCAGACAAAAAAACCATAAATTAGTTATCAATGCTTTTTCAAATATAATAAATAAGAATATACATTTATATATTGCTGGTGAGGGTGAAAAAAAAAAATATCTATTAAAACTTATTAAAAATAAAAATTTGCAAGATAGAGTACATTTGCTTGGTCAAATTAATAATATTTTTCCATATTTTAAAAAATCTATGGCTGTAATAAGTTCATCTTTATGGGAAGATCCAGGAGCAGTTATGATTGAGGCTGCGTTTTGTAGAAAAAATGTTATCTCTAGTAATTGTCCAAACGGTCCTAAAGAATTTTTAATGAACGGAAAATCGGGATATTTATTTCAAAATAACAATCAAAATGATTTGGAGAGTAAAATAAGTGAATTTTTAAATGATAAGGACGAAGTTAAATTAGAAAAAATCAAATTAAATTTAAAGAATTCTAAAAATTACACTTTATTTCATCACTTTATACAATTAAAACAATTTATTAATTTAGAGTAAAATTTAAAAATACATGAATTACACTTACTTATTAATATATATTCTACTTTGTATAAGTTTAATAATTGTATGTAAAAAAAATAGTATTTTTGTTGATTATAAAAAAGAAAAACACAAAAGATATTCATCGCATTCGAGAACTTACTCTGTAGGCGGAGTTTTTTTTTTAATTTTTCTTTTTTATTATTATTATAAATTTAACAGAGATATAAGTTTTCTAATTTTTTATATTTCAATTTTTTTTATAGGAATTTTGTCTGATTTAAAGCAATTGAATAGTGTTAAATTAAGGTTTTTTTTTCAAATTTTTTTTATTTTTACATTTGTCTATCTATTGGAGATAAGTATTTTAAATACTCGTATAGTTTATTTTGATAATTTATTAAAATATGATTTAATAAATATTTTATTTGTCACATTTTGTTTATTGGTATTAATTAACGGTGGAAATTTTATAGATGGTATCAATGGCCTATTAATTAAATATAATTTAATAATTTTTACGGTAATATACCTTTTTTTTCAAAATCACTCAGGATTAAATAATAATCTTTTAATTTGTTTAATACATATTTTAACGTTTCTATTAATTCTGAACTTAAGCGGGCATATTTATATGGGAGATTCTGGCGCTTACTTGTTATCCTTGTTTACTGGTTCATATTTAATACTATTTGCATATCAGAATCCTCTAATCTCACCTTATATGATTATAATTTTTTTGTGGTATCCATGCTTCGAGTTACTATTTTCAATGATAAGGAGGTTATTTGGCAGAAATAAAACTTATGAGCCTGATACCTATCATTTGCATCAATTAATTTATCTTAAAATTAAAAATATTTGTAAATTTAACAATAATTTATACTTTCATATATTAACTTCACTAGTGATAAATATTTATAATTTATTAGTTTTTATAATAGCAACAAAATTTATTTACTCATCTTTTTATTTAAATACTTTAATTTTTTTAAATATTTTTGTTTATATTTCTGTTTATTTTTCATTAAAAAAAAATTTATTTAAAGAAACCAAATGATGCTTGTTAATTTTATTTTAATTTATACTCTCTTGCTAATTTCTATATTTGGTTATGGTCTTTTTTTTTCAATTTACTTATCTAAATATAATAAAATAAATACATTTAGTATATCACCAGGAATAATAGGAATATTTGGCATTTTTTTACTTACGTTTTTATCTTTTTTAACAAATCTATTTTTGCCACATAATAACTTTCACAATGGCGTTGTATTAATAATAGGATTTTTATTTTTTATTTTACTTTTTAAAAAGATAAAAGATAAAAATAATTTGAAATATTTATTCTTATCTTACTTAATTTCATTTTTTTCTATTTTTTTATTTAAAAACCACGATGATTTTTCATATTATCACTTAAGTTTTACCAGTAACCTGACGGAAAATAAATTAGAGTTTGGTCTAGGACATTTCGAGGTAGCATTTAATCATGTCTCGTCTATTTTTTTCACCAATTCTTTATTCAAAACAATCCTGACTAAAGACTTTTTTTTCCAAATGACTCAAGTTACTGTAGTTATATTTGTAAATACAATTTTGTTTCAGAATATTTTTTTAAAAAAAAACGATGAAAAATTAAATATTAATTTTTATCTAAGTTTATTCTGTTTCTTTTTTGTAAATATTTTTTTTTATAGACTGGCTGAGCATGGCACAGATAGAAGTGCACAAATATTATTTTTTGTGAGCTTTATATTAATTTGTGAACTTTTAAATAATCGTAAGAAATATGATCAAATATATGAAGTATTGATCATTATTTTTACTTTAATTGTGTCTATGAAAGCATTTTATTTGATTTATTCTATATTCTTGTTTTTAATTTTATTTAAATTTTTCAGCTTTAAAAAAATACCAAAAGCAGTTTTCAAAACACCCGTAATTTATTATTGTATCTCGATATTTTTATTTACTATTTTAAATAATATTGTTTACTCTGGCTGCTTATTATACCCCATCACTAATACATGTTTTGAGAATTTTTTCTGGTCTTTTGGAGTCGAAAAAGTAAAGGGATATATGGTTTGGTATGAGCTTTGGTCGAAAGCAGGCGCATCGCCAAATTTTAGAATAAGCAACGTAGACGAATATCTCTCAGGATTTACATGGATTGGTAACTGGATTGATAATTACTTTTTTAACAAAGTTTCAGATTTTATTTTAGGTACAACACTATTATTATTAATTGTATTTTTTACATTTAAAAATACCAAAATCACTTTTAGAAATTTTAATAAATATATTTTTCTTTATATATTTTTATTAATTTTATTTATGGAGTGGATTATTAATCACCCTAGCTTACGATACGGAGGTTTTGTATTAATTTTTTTAATTATCCTTTTTCCAATTTCAATTATTTTATCAAATCAAAATCTAAAATTTGGCCAAAATAAAACTAAAATTAAAATTCTAGTCTTGATTGGAATAACAATATTTTCTTATAGAAATATTGATAGGATAAATAATGAAAAAGAAATTTATAAATATAACTTATTTAAAAATCCATATTATAGAATTGAAAAAAACTATTATTTGATGCAATTAAGAAAAGAGGAGTTATTTAAGGTGACAAATTATTGTAAAAATTCAAAAAATTTAAATGGTATTTCATGTAAAATAATCAATGGGTATTATTTTTATTATCGTAAATAAACCAGATTAAAACTTTTTTTTAATAGAATTAAAACTAAGTAAAAATAAATAATAAATAGATTTAAATATGTTGAAATTTTCGTAAAAATAATAAACTCTAAAGCCGTCAATTATTTTTTGAATTAAATTCGATGATAAAGATCCCTGGACACTATTCCAAATTACAAGAGTATCATTTAAATTGTAAGCATTAATATTTTTTTTTGTCAGTTTTAACCAAGCTATAAAATCCTCTTTGGTTTTAGTCGCTGGAAACAGATTTTCATTAACTACATTTTTTCTAATTAAAACAGTAGATAAACCTATATCGCATGATTTAATAAGATCATTATAAGTAATTTTTTTCATAGGATTAACCACTTCAATAGTTTTATTTTTTGAAATAATTTTTTTATAATCACAAAATACAAAATCATAATTATTTTGTTTTATAAATCTTAATTGACTCTCCAATTTAGATGGTAGCCAAATATCGTCCGAGTCTATGAATGCAATAAATTTTCCTTTTGATAATTTAATACCTTTATTTCTTGAAATACCTGCACCAAGGTTTTTTTCATTATTAACTATTATAATTTTGTTATTTGTATTATATTTTTTTTTCAAAATTCTAAAATCATCTTGCTTAATATCGTCATAAATAAGTATTATTTCAAAATCTTGGTGTGTTTGGTTTAGAACTGACTCTATTGTTTTCTCAATATAATCAATTTTTTTATAATAGGGTATAATTACAGTTACTTCTGGCATTTTCTAAATTATCAGATAATTAAATAATAATATAAATTATATATATATTAAATAATAAAGATGTATCTAACTTTAGTAAGATTTTTTATATCATTTTTTGACTTTTTCAAAAAAAAAAAAATTTTAAACTTTTTTAAGAAAAAGGAGAAAAAAAATATATCATTATTTATTGATGTTGGAGCTCATTACGGGGAAACCATAAAATTATTTTATAAAAATTTTAGTATTGAAAAAATTATCGCATTTGAACCTAGTCCAAAAAATTTTCAAAAATTACTGGAAAAAACAAAGCAATTTAAAAACCTTAAATGTTATGAACTTGGACTGGGAGAAAAAAAAGAAAAAGTTGATTTTACTCAACATTTTGAGTCTTCATCCTCTACGCTTACACCAATAAATAACGATTCCAAATATTACAAAAGGAAAGTTGCTTACTTAAACATGCTTAGTTTTAGTAAATCAAGGAACTTTCAAATCAAAGTAGACATTGATCGTCTTGATAATATATTAGCTGTAAATAATGTTAAAAAAATTGATATACTTAAAATAGATACAGAAGGGCACGACTTTGAAGTTATTAAAGGTTTAGGAAATTATCTACACAAAGTGAAATATATTTATTTTGAACATCATTTTCATAATATGCTAAAAAAAAATTATACATTACATGATGTAAACTCCTTTTTAAGTAAAAATAATTTTAAAAAAGTATTCAAATTAAAAATGTTTTTTAGAAAAACATTTGAATATATTTATGAAAATAATAGTCTTTAATTATTAAAATGAACAATTTAACCCTTATTATTCCAACAAAAAAAGAAGCTGAATCGCTTCCTATTTTTTTGAGAGAATTAGAAAAATATAAATGTGAAAAACTTATTGTTTTACAAAAAGAGGATAAAGAAACTAAAATTTCAATTAAAAATATTAAAGATATAAAAATTTATGAGCAAATAAATAATGGATATGGAAATGCATTAATAGAAGGCATAAATAATGTTAGCACAGATTATTGCTGTATAATTAATGCTGATGGTTCAATGGATCCAAAATTTTTAGAGCAAATGATAAAGTTATGTGAATATAAAGATTTTATTTTTGGATCAAGATATCAAAAGCCAGGTGGAGGAAGTGATGATGATGACATTATAACACTAGTTGGAAATTATTTTTTTACTTTTTTAGGAAATTTATGTTTTAATTTAAAAATTACTGATATTTTGTATACATATATTTTAGGAAAAACTTCATCATTCAGAAAATTAAATCTGAACAATTCAGACTTTAGGATATGCGTAGAGATTCCTATTAAAGCAAAATTTAAAAAAATGGACTATTCTTGCTTACCAAGTTATGAGAGAGCTAGAATAGGGGGCAAAAAAAAAGTTAATGCTTTAAAAGATGGATTGCTTATATTGAGTGAAATTGTAAAGTATTTTTTAAGACTAAAAAAATAATGATTTTTTATTGAAATGAAAAAAAAGGCTCTTATTTTTGGAATTACAGGACAAGACGGATCCTATTTGGCAGAATTATTATTAAAAAAAAATTATATAGTTCATGGTGTTAAAAGAAGATCTTCATCAATTAATACTGGCAGAATTGATCACATTTACCAAGATCCATATCTCAAAAAAAGAACATTTATTTTACATTATGGAGATATAACTGACTCACTTTTAGTTACTCGATTAGTAAATCAAATTAAGCCAGATGAGATATACAATTTAGCTGCGCAATCGCATGTTCAGGTATCTTTTGAGTCACCAGAATATACAGCTAATGCTGACGCACTTGGTGCACTAAGAATATTGGAGGCAATAAGATTTAATAACTTAGAGAAAAAAACAAAATATTATCAAGCAGGCACATCAGAATTATATGGTAGAAACGAAAAAACACCTCAAAATGAAAAAACAAGTTTTCATCCAGCAAGTCCTTATGGAGTAGCCAAATTATATGCGCATTGGATAACGATAAATTATAAAGAGGCATACGGTATTTATGCCTGTAATGGTATTTTATTTAATCACGAAAGCCCAAGAAGAGGGGAAACATTTGTTACTCAAAAAATTGTACAAGCGATGTGTAAAATTAAAAAAAAAAGACAGAAAACCCTATATTTGGGCAATCTTTATGCCAAAAGAGATTGGGGTCACGCAAAAGATTATGTAGAAGCAATGTGGTTAATGCTCCAACAAAAGAGACCACAGGATTTTGTTATAGCGACTGGTGTGCAATCATCCGTAAAAAACTTTGTAAATCAAGTCTCGAAATTATTAAAAATCAAAATTTTTTGGAAAGGCCGAGGTGTTAATGAAAAAGCATATGATATTAATGGAAACGTGGTTGTTGCATGCGATAAATCTTACTACAGACCACTAGAGGTGAATAATCTTCTAGGAGATGCGAAAAAAGCAAGAAAAATTTTGAAATGGAAGCCTAAAATAAGCCTTAATCAAATGATTTCTGAAATGGTTAAATTAGAGATTGAAAAAAATTAAAATAATGAAAATTTTTTTAGCTGGTCATAAAGGTCTTGTTGGATCTGCAATACATAGAAAACTAAAAGAAAAAAATTTCAAAAACATAATTGTTGAAGACAAAAAAAAACTTAATTTATTAGACCAAAGAAAAGTTTACAAATTTCTCAAAAAAAAAAAACCTGATATAGTTATTATTGCTGCTGCAAAAGTTGGTGGTGTATTAAATAATTCCAGATATGGAGCTGACTTTATTTATGAAAACATACAAATACAAACCAATCTCATTCATGCAAGTTTCTTAAATAATATAAAAAAATTAATTTTTTTAGGATCTAGTTGTATTTATCCAAAAAAATCAAAACAACCTATGAAAGAGGAATATCTTTTAGGTGGAAAACTTGAGGAAACAAACGAACCTTATGCTATAGCAAAAATAGCTGGAATTAAAATGTGCGAGGCATTTAATAAACAATATAAAACAGATTATTTATGTTTAATGCCAACCAACTCGTATGGGCCAAACGATAATTATAATTTATTGGATTCTCATTTTTTCCCAGCCTTAATTAAAAAAGCCCACGATTGCAAAGTTAATAACAAAAAGATTTTAGAGGTTTGGGGATCTGGTAAGCCTTTAAGGGAATTAATATTTGTAGATGATATTGCAGATGCGTGTATTTTTTTTATGAAAAAAAAGACAAAATATTCTTTAATTAATATTGGGGTTGGAAAAGATATGTCTATAAAAAAGTATGCAAATTTCCTTATAAAAAAATTAAATCTTAAAGTAAAAATTAAATATAATTTATCAAGACCAGATGGTACTTTCAAAAAAGTATTAGACATTAAAAGAGCGTCTAAATTGGGTTGGAGAGCAAAAACTTCACTAAATCAAGGTTTTGAAATAACTTATAAAGAATTTTTGAAAAGGCATAGTTAGATGAAAAATATTATTGTTGTTACAGGTGGTGCAGGTTTCGTTGGCTCAAATTTAATTAGACTTTTACTTAAAAAAACAAAATTAAATATTATTTCTATAGATAATTATAGTTCTGGAAGTAAGCAAAATCATGTAAAAAGTAATAGATTAAAATATATTAAATCAGACACAAAAAATATTTTCAGTATTTTAAAAGAGCCAAAAAAAATAAATGCAATTTTTCATTTTGGAGAATTCGCGAGAATTTATCAAAGCTTTCTTCAGATGTCTAACTGCCTAGAGTCAAATTCAATAGGTACAAATGCTATTTTTAATTTTTGTTTAAAATATAAAATAAAACTTATATACAGTGCAACCTCTGCTTCTTTAGGAAATAAAGGTAAAGATAAAGACCTATCTCCCTATGCGTTTACAAAAGCTAAAAATTTAGAGCTATTACAGAATTTAAAAAAATGGTTTAATTTTAAGTTTGAGATAATTTATTTTTATAATGTTTATGGTCCAAATCAAATTTCCAAAGGCAATATGGCCACGGTAATTGGAATTTTTGAGGAAAGTTTTAAAAAAAATAAGCCTCTGCCAGTTGTTAAACCTGGTAGTCAAACAAGGAGATTTACCCATATAGATGATACAGTTGAAATATGTTTTAAAGCTTGGAGAAAAAATTTATGCAGGCATTATAGTATTTCAAATAAAAAAAGTTATTCAATTTTAAAAGTTGCAAAATTATTTAAGAGAAAAATAAAACTTTTACCAAAAAGGTCAGGTGAAAGATATGCGTCGGCCTTAACAAATATGAATTTATCAAACCGAGTTTATAAATACTTTGGAAAGAAAAATCTCAAACAATACATCGAAAAATTTATTGAAAATAATAGCTAATTTGCATTTGCTTTTTATTTATTTTTCCATATAACATTCGTGCCTGGTGATTATTGCGAAGGTGTAATACCCGATCCCATTCCGAACTCGGAAGTCAAGCCCTTCAGCGCCAATGGTACTTTGTCTTAAGACATGGAAGAGTAGG
>MDTD01068045.1_pt1 | contig 20867 bp, 13 predicted proteins | sample 811221 | NCBI WGS metagenome assembly MDTD01 (sample SAMN05326646, study PRJNA326480) | marine metagenome | isolation source: seawater | place: Pacific Ocean: South West | collected 2011
GATTACAACGATACATACTCTCTCACCGCGACGGTGGACGGTTGACCGCCGCATGCGATGGCGGCGGATGTCCCGGCGGCGGCGGCGCGGGCGCGCCGAGCGGCGGAAAATCCGCGAGCTGCTCTCGCGTCGCGCGCGCCGCCGCGGCGAACCGCGGCGGCATCGGCGGCGGCATCGGCGGCATCGGCGGCGGTCCCGCGGGCCGCGGCGGCGCGGACACGCCCGCGCCCGCGCCTCTCGGTGCCCTTCTGAAATCTGGATCGAATAAATCCATCAATTTATTCTTCATCGTCGCCTTGCCGCCTCTCGGCGTAAACGCGGGCGCGTTCGCCGACATCCCTCGTCCACTCTCCCCCCCAGAGGACGACGCCGACGCCGACGCCGACACCGCCGACGCATCACCTCGCACCGAACCCCTCGTCTCCTCCTCCGCACCCTCCCCCTCGCCCTCGACGCCGAAGATGCGTTCGCGCGCCAACCTATACTCCTCCTCGCGTTCCTCCGCCGTGCGCGTCTCCACCCTCCCCGACGTCGACTTCGACCTCGCGCGCGCCTCCATCGCCGCGCTCGACTCGCCCTCCGCCTTCCCGTCCTCCCCATCCCGCGTCGGTCTCGCGCGAACCGCCACGCGCACGTTTCGACGCGCGCTCGACTCGGTCGCCATCGCGTCGCGTCGCGTCGTCGTCGTCGTCGTCGTCGTCGTCCCGACCGCGCGCGCGCGCGAACGAATAAAACGAACGAATAAAACGAACGCCCCTTCCCTCCTCGCTCGCGCGCGATCGACGACCGACGACCGAGGACCGACGACCGACGACCGACGACGGCGCGCGCGAGCCGTCGGACTCTCGCGGTCGTTCGCTCGGTCGACGGCTCGCGCGCGCGATCGGTCTATTGGTCGCGTAAGTATGGGTTTGTATACCACGCGCGTCTCACGGCATCCGCGCGTCCGCGCGTCCGCGCGACCGACCGCGCGCGTCGACCTCGCGCGCGCGTCCCGACGACGACGCGCGGACGGGGAATAATTTTCCTCGCCCGCGCGTCCCCTTCGCGCGCGCGCGACGACGCGAGAATCGCGTGGAATCGCGCGAAATCGCGTGCCATCGCGATTGTCGACACATCCGCGCCCCATCCGTCGCGAGACGACGCGACGTCATCCGTCGGCGCGCGCGAGCGAGCGAGCGCTTCGAACGGTTCTCGGTGAGCGTCGATTCGGTTTGGAAGAAAACCGGTCGATCGAATGTCGGCGATGACGCGCGCGATGGGGGCGACGAGGTGCGCGCTTCGCGCGTCTCGAGCGGTGTCTCGCGGGTCCGCGGGGACGGCGGCGGGACGGTCGAGCGAGAAGGCGGGACGCGGGGTCGTCGGGGGAGCGCGCGGGGTGATGAAGACGCGATCGAGGGACGCGGGCGTGGTCGTTCGATCGATCGTGTCGGAGCGGGAGGATGAGATCGAGGCGAGATCGCGTCGGGAGGCGCGCGAGTCCGTCGTGAGTGGATCTTCGGACGACGAGCCCGAGGCGGGGGCGAAGACGTTGGCGGCGGAGAAGGAATACGACATCTTCCGGGATTCGTTGCTTCGGTACATGGGCTACGCGAATGAGTGCGGTGAGGCGTTCGTCGCGTGGTTGCCCGCGTGGGGCGTTCCCGCCACGTACGGGGTCGCGGCGACGTACGTGTTGGCGGACACCGTCGATAAGGGCGTCAAGCGTTGGAACAAGGCGGAGGGTGAGCCCGATCGTCTCAACCAAGCCGCGGCCGTCGCGACGGAAACCGTCACGTGGCAGATGCTCGCGAGCGTCTTCTGGCCGGGTTCGTTCATTCGCGTCGTCGTGGCGTCCACCAACTTGGCGTTGGCCAAGGCGGACGTGTCCGCGTTCGACGCGGTCGCGGCGCAAGGCTTGGACATTGAGCGCATTTTGCCGACCGTGATGGGTTTGGCGGCGATTCCGTTCATCGTGAAGCCGATCGATACCACCGTCGACGCCGCCGCTGAGGTTTCTTTCGCCAAGGCAGTGCACGGCGAAATGAAGAGCGGTCAAGAGTGGGCCGTCGGCGCCGGCGTCATGGCCGCGTGCTTGGCCGTCCCGCCGACGCTCTTCGCCCTCGCCGACGTCATCAGCGACGCCGCGGCGTAGAAGTTGAATCTAGACGATGCGATTTAGCAATTATTGCGCAAACTATTCATCGTAATGATAATTCATTTCCACATTGATTGATTTCTCCTAGAGTCTAAGCTAATACGACGTCCGATTTCTTCCCGGTTCCTTGTTTCCCGGTTTTCATCGTCTCGCCCTCTATTTCTTTTCGTTTGTAGTAGTGCGGCGCTATGTCAACCAGCCACTCGGGCTTGATTTCGATCACCTGGCGCATGTATTCCTTCGTCGTGAAGACCAACTCAAAGTACACCACCCATCGAGGAAGCTCCTTGGCGAGACCGCTGGATGGATGAATGGCAACCGTTTGCGGGTTTTTCACCGTGCGATAGCTCCCGTTCTTTTGCAATTTCGCCGTGTGATAAAAGAACCCACTCGTGATGCACTTTTTGATGCCGTCGAGATCATTCGGATTGGACGAGGGCTCAATCTCGACGCGCTCGATGAGCTTCTCGAGCTGTTCTCGAATATCGCGCGCCGTTTTCATCGTCCGTTGCTGCACAAAGTTTTCGTAGCACCAATTCACGGAGAAGTCCGCATCGCGCCACGAATTGTACACGTTCAACAGCGCGAGGTGGTCGCCCACGTTGCCCACGTGGAAGGATTTGTGCGCGGCGTCCGCCAATTGAATCTTATCCTTCGGTCGGTAAAAGATGGTGTTTCCGCACGAAAGCATGCAACAGATGGTCATCACTTCGTCGCTCACCTTGTACTTGTCGCTCGCGCACAGTGTCTTCGATAACATCGGATCCAGTGGGAATTCAGCCATCTTTCGACCGAGCTTGGTGAGCTCGCCTCGATCGTTCAACGCACCGAGCGCGTACAACTGCTCGAGCACGCGCAGCAACGTCTCCGCGGGAGGCGGATCCATGAAATCAAAGTTCATCAGATCGTTGATGCCGAGCGATTTCAGCATCAGCACCACGTTTCCGAGATTCGTGCGCTGAATCTCCGGCACGGTGTTCGGGTCGAGTTCGTTTTGGAAACTCCACGCCGTGTACAGTCGGAAACACTTACCCGCGGAGGTACGACCAGCGCGACCGGCGCGCTGCAGCGCACTCGCCTGGGACGTCGGCGTCACGACGAGAGATTCCATCCCTGTTCGCGGATTGTAACTTTTCTGCTTGCAAAACCCAGGATCGATGACGTACTTGATGCCGTCGATGGTGAGCGACGTCTCCGCGATGTTCGTCGCCAAGACAACCTTGCGAGATCCCTTGGGCGTCTCTTCGAAAATCTTCGCCTGCAAGTCGCTCGGGAGCGATGCGTAAATCGGAGCGATGATGAGTTCGGGAGGTTTGGTCTCCATCTCATGAATGCGCGTTTTTAAGAGTTCCTCGCAATTTTCAATTTCCTCTTGACCCGTGCAAAACACTAAAATGTCACCTTCGGGTTGCGTCAGATGGATTTGTAACACGGTCACCACCGTGGCGTCGATGTAATCGGCCTCCGGTTGTTGCGTGTACAGAATGTCCACCGGGAAACGACGACCCGGAATCCTAAAGATTGGCGCGAAATCAAAGTATTCGCTAAACTTTTCGGCGTCGAGTGTGGCGGAGGCGATGAGAAGTTTGATCTCGGGTCGAAATCTGGCGATATCCTTGACGAGACCGAAGAGGACGTCCGTGTGCAGCGTGCGCTCGTGCGCTTCGTCCACCATCATGACTGCGTACGAGGCTAAATCGGGCTCGCCCAAGAATTCACGCAATAGCATACCGTCCGTCATGTACTTGACTTGCGTCTTGTCGTTGGTGCAATCCTCGAAACGAATGGTGTACCCAATCTCGTGGCCGAGTTTTACGCCAGCCTCCTCGGCGACGCGCGCGGCGACGGACATCGCGGCCACACGTCTGGGTTGCGTGCATCCAATCTTCTGATCCTTACCGCCGAATCCAGCCTCCCACATGTACTGCGGAATTTGCGTCGTCTTGCCCGAACCGGTTTCGCCGACGATGACGACGACTTGATGATCCTCCACAGCCTTGATGAGCGGTTTGCGGTACGGGAAAATCGGAAGAGACTTTCTATCTGCTTCAATCTTCGCCCGTTTACCGAGTTTCCCCGCCAGCGCGAGCTTGGTTCGTTTCTCTTCATCCATCTCTTCTTCGCTCTCGCTCTCACTCTCGCCGCTCGACACGCCGTCGCCCGCCATGATTTCATCCTTGATGAATTTAATCTGATCATCGTACACCAAGTCGTACTCTTTTTGTGCCGCCTTTTTATCCTTCGCCCCGAACTGCGCTCGCGCTTGCTTCACCTGGTGCGCTTCCCACTGGTCTTGTTCCCTAAATGCGTTCGGCTCGCCCTCGGGATCCTTCTCCTTGTACCGCTGTTTCAACGCGGCGAACCGTTCGCTCGTCGATTTCGGTTTGTTCGGATCGTCGTACGCCGCAGGGATGGTGTATCTCTCCTCCAGCGCTTCGTTGATGCTGTTGATCTGCTCCATCGCGAGCTCGTACACCTTTTTCCTCTTTTCTAAATCTCTCCTCTGTTCCTCCGTGACGTCTTGACCCTCGTAAAAGTATTCCGTCTCCCGGATCGATTCCTTGAGCTCCTCGAGCTTTTGCAGTTCGCGCTTCTTCAAATATTCCTGACGAGACGTCTTTCTCAACTCGGGAATCAAATCCGTGCGCTGTTCGTCCGTCTCCAGGTGCGCGCCCCTGCGCTCCGCCTCGGCGCGTTCCGCCTCCGTCGGCCCGCGTTCGCCCACTTTTTTCGTCCTCGCCTCATCCTTCGCTCGCAGACGCTCCTCAAACTCTTCGCGCTCGCGTAAATCTTCTTCCATCTCTCTCTGTCGACGCGTTTCCTCGTCCTCCTCCTCTTCCTCGTCGTACGACTCGTCGCCGCCCTCGCGTTCGCCCGCCAACGCGCGTCGTCTCGCCTCCACCGCCTCCTCGTCCTCCTCCGAGCTCGACTCCGACCCTTTCCGCCGCTTCCGACGCATCTTCTTCTCCCGTTTGCGCTCCCGTCTCCGCTCCTCCACCGCCTCCTCCCGCAGTTCCTCTTCCTCCTCTTCCTCCTCGACGAGCTCGTACGTCGCGTTTCTCCGCGCCAACGCCGCCGCGGCTTCATCCTCCCTCTTTGTCGAGCTCTTCCGTCCCTCCCGCGCGCTCGCGCTCGTCGCCCGCGCCTCCTCGCGCATCGCCGCGCACACGCTCGCCGCGAACGCCGTCGTCTTCCCCCCATCCGGGCATCCACACTCGATCAATCCTCGCTCGAGCTCGCGCACGTCCCCGCCGCACGCGCGCGCCTTATCGATCACGAACGCCTCCAGCGCGGACGCCGTGCACCCGAGAACGTCGTGAAGACCCTCACGGACGACCGCGATGAGGTCTCGCGACATGATGACGACGCCGACGCGCGCGAGGGCGTCGCGAAGTGCCGCGCATTCCTTTCGGCGGCACGTCTTCCCTCGAGGGAACGGCGTCGGGGAACGCGTCAGTGGAAAACGACCGCGCGCGAATCGAGCGAATCGACGGAGGAGCGCGACGATGACGATGACGTTCGCGACGACGCGCGCGACGAGGACGACGACCGCGCGCGGGATCGCGCGAAGAAGCGGGCGACGAGGACGCGCCGTCTTACCCTCGAGGGCGACCGCGGTGAACGGTGCGGACGTCGACGGCATGCGCGACGCGCTCGAGGGCGCGAACGCGACGCCGTTGGAGATCATGGATAAGGCTCTGGAGACGTACGGGGACGGATTGGCGATCGCGTTCAGCGGGGCTGAGGACGTGGCGGTGATTCAATACGCCGCGCTCACGGGACGACCGTATCGAGTGTTTTCTCTGGACACGGGGAGATTGAATCCGGAGACGTACGAATTGTTCGACAAGGTTGAGAAACACTTTGACATTAAGATCGAATACTGTTTCCCGGAGAGCGAGGCGGTGAAGACGCTGGTGAACGAGAAGGGCATGTTTTCGTTTTACGAAGACGGACACAAGGAGTGCTGCGGCGTGCGTAAAGTGCAGCCGTTGCGAGCGAAACTGGCGACGCTCACGGCGTGGGTGACGGGTCAGCGAAAGGATCAGAGCCCGGGAACGAGGAACGCGGTGCCGGTGTGCCAGGTGGATCCGGTGTTTGAGGGCGCGAGCGGCGGAGCGGGGAGCTTGGTGAAGTTTAACCCGCTCACCGACGCGACGTCGCAGGAAGTGTGGGATTTCTTGCGCGTCATGGGCACGCCCGTGAATGAATTGCACGAGCGAGGATACGTGTCCATCGGATGCGCGCCGTGCACGCGCGCGGTGCTTCCGGGTCAGCAAGAGCGCGAGGGTCGCTGGTGGTGGGAAGACGCGACGGCGAAGGAGTGCGGCTTGCACAGCGGCAACTTGACCGCGGACGAAAAGGCCAAGCAAGACGATCGCGAGGCGACTGAGGAAGACATCTTCGAGCACAACGCCGTGCACGTCTTGTCCCACGACGACATCGACGCGTTGAAGGATGAGAAGACGCACTCCGAGACGACGCTCGCCGTCTTGTACGCTCCGTGGTGCCCGCACTGCCAACGCATGGTGGGCGGTTTCGAAGCCGCCGCCGAGCGTCTCACCCCCAAGGGCGTCAAATTTGCCAAATTTCGCGCCGATCGCGACGAAAAGGAGTGGGCGAAGGAGAACCTCTCTCTCAATTCTTTCCCCACGCTCTTGCTCTTCCCCAAGGGTCGCTCCGGTTACGTCAAGCTCGGCTCCGAGCGTCGCGATCCGGACAGCTTGCAAATATTCATCGAGTCCATTCTCGGAAAGTTGTAATTCGTCATCGTCATCGATTCATCCGCGCCTCCGTCGCGACGATTCGATCGCCTCGTCTCGACGTCAGTGCGCGACGCGTCCCGCGCTCCCGGAGACCTCGCCATGGGTCTCACCGCGAGCTCACTGAGTCTCACGCAGTACGATATCGAGGACGTGCAACAACACTGCGACGGTAAATTCAGCGGTACGGAGATCCAGGCGCTGTACCAACGCTTCCGCGCGCTCGATAAGAAGCACAAAGGATTCATCACGGAGGATGAGCTCATGGCGATTCCCGAGCTCGCCATCTCCCCGCTCGCCCCGCGCATCGTGCAGATGTTCCAGAATCAGAACTTTAAGGATTTCGTTCGCATGCTCTCCGCACTGAGCGTGCGCGCGACGCGAGAGGACCGGTTGAGATTCATGTTTCAGTGCTACGACGTCGATCGGGACGGCGTCGTGTCCAGAAGCGACTTGGAGACCATCACGCGACACTTGGTGGGAAGTTCGATCAGCGAGGAGGCGTTCGATCAACTCATATCTCGCGCGTTCGCCGAGTTGAAGAAGATTCGCGGACGCGAGGACGGGGCGGGGGTGACGTTCGAGGAGTTTGTCGATCTCTTGGAGAGAGTCGACACGCTCCCGACGGTGAAGGTTCCCGTGGAGGGCGGCGACGATTGCGCGTGAGGGCGTCGCCGCGCGCGTGCACGGTGAAGTGTCGAATTACATAATTTCTTTTTCTAGCCAGCCAGTACATAATCATAGCGTGTAACATGAATTGCCCCGATAGTCTTCTCACGGCTCGGCGGCTTCGACGGCGCCGCACCCCGAACTCTGCGCCGACGCGCCTCCGCGTCCACATCTCGTCACCCCCTTTAACAACGCATCCGGTCCCGTCGTTGACAGACGCAACACCTTGACCGTGTACCGAAGCGTCGATCCCGCGGGAATCGTCGCGAACGGCGACCGCACGACGACGTCGCCGAATCCGAGCTCGGGCGGCACGTCAAACTCCCTCGTGCCCCCCACGCGCATACCTCGCACGCCCGCGCGCAATCCCTCCGGCACCCCTGGCACGGGATAACTCGACGAGAGATTCAAAACTACCGGTCGCTCCGGCGCCGGCGCGATGCTTCGCGACCCGACGCCCGCGGCGTTGGTGTCGAAACGCTCGCCGCCGTACGTCGTGTCGAACATCTCCCCGCTCTCGACGATCGTCCCGACGTACGACACGAGCACCAGCGCGTTCGACGGCGCTTTCATCGCGCCGAATCCCTCGTCGTCGGCGCGTATCGTCACCTCGGCCGCGCGCGCGGCGTCGACGCGCGGCATCAACAGCATCACCGACGTCATCATCATCGCGTCTCGGCGACGCACGGGCGTCGCGCGCGTCACCGACGCGACGTCACCGCGAACAGAACGATGCGTTTTCCCACGTCTCGTCGTCGTCGTCGCCGTCGTCGCCGTCGTCGTCGCCATGGCGCGCGCGGATGTGTGGGACGCGCCATCGAATGCGATGCGCCCAGAGCCCCTCTTCTTGAGTCATGACCCGTCACTGGCCCGTTCGAGCCTCTTCGGTCGACACTCGTCGACGCTGGCCGACGCGCGCCGACGACCCCGCGCGCGCGCCCGAGCGTCGACCTCGGCGATGACGACGGCGAGGACGATGTCCGCGACGACGCGCGCCGCGTCTCGACCGCGTCTCGCGTCTCGACCGCGACCGCGCGTCTCGAACGCGCGCGACGAAGGGGCGGCGGCGGCGGGGCGACGACGTCGCGTGACGTCGACGGCGGGCGAGGACGCGACGCCGCCGTCGCGAGACGATGGATTGGCGGACATGTTGGCGCTCGTGCGCGAAAAATCGGCGACGCGCGAGGAGGCGGGGGCGTCGTCGAGCGCGGCGGCGCGCGCGGCGCGGGTGTACTTGGTGGGAACGGGTCCGGGTGATCCCGGTTTATTGACGCTTCGCGCGTATCAACTCATGCAAACGGCGGATGTGGTGCTGTATGATCGATTGGTGTCGAACGATGTGCTGAATCTCGTGCACGAGGAGGCGCGAATGGTGTACGTGGGGAAACGCGCGGGATTTCACACGCGGACGCAAGACGAGATACACGAACTCTTGCGCGCGTTCGCGGACGCCGGGGCGACGATTTTGCGTCTGAAGGGTGGTGATCCGTTAGTTTTCGGACGCGGTGGGGAAGAGTTTGAGTTTTTGCGGGAAAATAATCCACACGTGCGCGTGGAGGTGGTTCCCGGAATCACGGCGGCGGCGGGCGTGGCGTCGGAGCTCGGCGTCCCGTTGACGCACCGCGGCGTCGCGACGTCGGTGCGTCTGTTGACGGGACACCTTCGCGAGGGCGCGGGAACGGTCGAGAACGACGCGTCGTCGCCCAAGACGGCGAGCGATCCGGTGGAATTCGCGGTGACAAGCGCCGACGTCGAGACGACGCTCGTCGTCTACATGGGTCTCGGCACGCTTCCTCGACTCACCGAACGTCTCCTCGAGAGCGGGTTCCCGGCGTCCATGCCCGCGGTGGCGATCGAGCGCGGGACCACCGCGGACGAACGTCGCGTGTTCAGTTCACTCGCGAGTTTACCAGACGCCGCCGCCGCGAGCGCGCTCGTCTCGCCCACCCTCATCGTCGTCGGCCGCACCGTCGCGCTCAGTCCGCTCTGGCCCTACGCCACCGACGCCGAAACGCGAGGTCTAGACGCGTACGAACCGTCCAAATGGACCGAACAGCGCGGAACACCGCGCGAAGACGCCGACGATTGGAAGGCGTGGCTCTCGGCGTCGGTCGACTTTTCCGCGCCGCGGCAGACGCGCCGCATTCACGCCGACTCTGCGTTTTAACCGCGACGTCACGAATAGAAGAGAAGAAACTAGAGAACAGAGTAACACACGCACGCGCGCACACGTTCACACCTCACGCGCGCGCGCGCGCCCCCCCTCCCCTCGCCTCGAGCTCTCCGCGTCGCTTTGTTAGCGCTCCTCGGTGTGTGCGTTTCACGAGGGATCGATCGCGTCGCGTCGCGCGTCCCCCATTCCTCACACGTTCGCGCGCGGGAGACGTCGCTCGACGTCGCTCGACGACGCTCGACGACGTAACGATGACGGAATCGGACGATGATGACCGTCGCGCGCGCTCCGATGACGACGACGACGAGGATTTCGACGATGGATTCGGGGACGATCTCATGGGGGACGACGCCGACCGCGCGCGCCTGGCGTCGCTGAATGAACTCGAGCGAGAGACCATCATGCTCGAACGGGCGGAGAATCGAAAGAAGATTGAATCTCGACGACGAATCTTGGACATGGCGAGAAATCGTCGAGCGGTGAGCGGTGGGAAGAGGGAAGAGTTGGAGGCGTTGGAGCGCATCGCCGAGGCCAAGGCGAGAAAGGAGCGAAGTAAACGCGTCTTCGGGGATTTGAGCGATGAGGATGAGGATGAGGAGGCGTACGAGGAGGAAGATGAGATGGAGGAGGAAGCGGTGGATGTTGGGAGACGGAAGACGAAGCGTGGGAAGCGGGCGAGCGCGGTGGCGGATTACGACGAGGAGGCGGCGTACGCGTTGTCGGACGAGCGACCGGCGACGAGGGAACAGATTGATTCGATCACGCTGAAGAGACATCAACTCGAGGCGTGGGTGACGGAACCGTACTTTGAAAACGTCGTGAAAGATTGTCTCGTGCGCGTGGGGATCGGGTTGAATAAGGAGGGTCAGAATGTGTATCGTTTGGTCGAGGTGGCGGGCGTCGCCGACGGCAAGTACAAGCAATACTCGTTGAAAAAGTACGAGTACCTTCCGAATAAACCCATGACGACCAAGTGGTTGATCCTGCGATGGGGCAAGGCGGAGAAGACGTTCAGACTGAGCGAGGTGTCCAACTCGGCGACGCAAGACGCCGAGTGGGCGGCGTGGGTCGCCCACTGTCGACGCTCCGAGTGCCGACCGGTGTACGCCAAGGACGTGCAGCGGTGTTTGGATAACCTCAAGGAGGCGTCGAATTTTAGATACACCTCGGACGACGTGACGAGAATTCTCGCCGAGAAGCGCGAAAAGATGGGCGCGCGCAAAAACTTGCTCTTTGAAAAGGAACAAATCAAAACCGCCATCGCGCACGCCGAGGCGGAGCGCGACGACGAAAAGGCGACCGAGCTGCGAGAGCGACTCGTCGAGGTGGACCGAGAGATTAAGGAAAGGTTGAAACAACGAAGTGGGGCGACGCAGGATGCGTTGGCGAACATCAATCGAAGAAATGAGATTCAAAATAGCGAAAAATTATCCCGGCGGGCTTCGGAACAGGTGGCGAAACTCAAAGCCGGGGTTTTAAACGCGGGCGAGGGCGACCCGTTCAGTCGACGACCGACGCGTCTGACGACGTATTGGGACATGGGCGGCGGCGGAAAGAAAGATCCCACCGAGGCGTCCGCCGAAGGCGCGAAAGAGACGAAGAACGAGGCGGAGAAGAACGCATCCGCTGACGCCGACGAGGAGGATGACATTTTTCTCACCGCCGGCGTCGACGTCGAGAGTCGCGAAAAGGAACTCGCCGAGGTCCTTCAGCAGGCGCACCGCGCCTCGTTAGGCTCGCTCTCCATCGATCTCTCCGTCCTCGACGGCGCTCCCCCGGCACCGAAGAGCGTGAGCACGCAGAGCGCGCTTTGCCGCGGCGCCGCGGCGTTGCGTTCGGCGTACGAAGCGCACCGCGCCGAGGCGGCGCGCGAGAAACCCCCGGGCCGCGCCTTCACCGTCACCGAGTACCTCTCCGAGTTCACGTAACCTAGTAATCTGACGCTGGTTGGTTTTTTAACTAATTACAAAAAAAAACACGCTTCTTCCTTCTCCCTCTGCGCCGCCGCGCCCGCCGCCCTCGGCGCCGCCGCGCCCGCCGCCGCCGACGTCACCCCCGCAACGGCGGCGACACCAGCGTCACCGCGTCCCCCCGAATGAACAAAAACGGCACGTTCCTCTTCGTCGTCTTCGTGAACTCCTCGAACGTCTCCTCGTCCACCTCCGCGCTCGTGATCACCTCCTCGACGTCGCCGAGGATCATGTTCACGTGCTGGTCGTACGCGTGCAAACGCCCGCGCGCCTCGCGATCGCCGCGAAGTTTCACGCACACCCGCTCGTCCAGCGCGAGACGAATGAGATCGAACGGTTCTCGCACCGCGGTCGCCCCGTCCCCGTCCCCGTCCGCGTCGTCCGTCGTCGGCGCCGTCGCGTCCGGCATGGATGCGATCGTTTCGATTCCGCGCGCGCGCGTGTGCCGACGACGGACGATGGGAAAAAAAAAAGAAAAAAAAAGAAAAAAAGAAGTTGATCATATTTAGATGATCCTGCTAGGGATCGAACCTAGAATCTCCGGTTTGCGACTTCGAACGCGTCGTTCGACGGAGGCATGTCATGTCTATGCGAGACACCTTGTCCGTAGACCGGCGCCTTATCCATTGGGCCACAGGACCGTTACTATATGAGTCTTGTACTCATGGTGACAGGAACGCGATGCGACCGTCCGGACACTCGAGACGTCGTCTGCGCAGCACGCTTACGGGTCAACACGGCGACGGGTGACGATTCATAGTGTGCTGGTTTTCGCCGATGTGTCTCCGACACGCGTGCGTTCGCGGTGCCGCGTGGACGTGGATCGTCGTCGTCGTCGTCGTCGTCGTCGCGCGACGCGACGCGACGCGGTCGGTCGGTCGGTCGGTCGGTCGGTCGGTCGGTCGGTCGGTCGAGGAGAGACGCGCCGCGCGCGCGTGAGGGACGTCGTGACGTCGCGTGGGTGGTGGGCGGTCGAAGGAGAGGCGCGGGACGACGCGGACGCGTCGACGACGGCGCGTTCGAGACGACGACGACGACGACGACGACGAGCGATGAGCGATGAGGCGATGAGGCGGCGATGATGGTTTCGGTGCGCGTATGTGTGTATCATCAGACTACTTGACGTACAGTTTCACCGTGCGATCGAACCCACCCGTTAATAACCCGTCCCCGCACAGGTCCAACGACGTAATCTTGGACGCGGTTAACGTTCCCGCGTTGTTGTCTATTCTCTTGTTTAACGCGAAATCCCTTCCCGAGTAGACGTTCACGAACCCGTCGTAGCCCGAACTCGCGAAAAAGGCGCCGTCGGACGTCGTCTTCTCGTATCTGACGCACGAAATCAACCCCTGGTGACTGGGGCACGTGTACAGGCACTCCCCGTTCTTTCTCAAATCCCACGCCTTGACGGTTCGGTCGTCGCTCCCCGTGACGATGTGATAGCCGTTGGGGGAAAAGTCAACGCTCAGTATTTGTTTCACGTGACCTCTGAGGACGCTCAGAGACTTACCGTTGCGTAAATCCCACACGCGACCGACGGCGTCGAGACCGACGGACGCGGCGAGGGATCCGTCGGGGTGAAACGCGACGTCGTACACCTCCTTCGAGTGTCCCTCTTGGCACAAGAGCTCGTCTCCGGTCTCGACGTTCCACAGTCGCCACGTCGCGTCGAAACCCGCGGTGGCGACGTACTTGTTCATGCCGTGAAAACAAATCTTTCCGCACCGCGCCGCGTGTCCCTTGAACTCTCTGACGCGAGAGCCGTCGCTCGCATTCCAAATCGCCGCCGTGCCGTCCGCGTGCGACGTCGCCAACAACGACGCCGCGGCGTCTACGCCCGTGATTCTGTGATCGGTCGCCCTGATGACGAGATCCGACGTCAACTTTCCAGATTTCGCGTCGCACGTCCACCGCCTCGCCTCGCCGCTCCAACTCGCGCTCACCGCGCCTCGACCCTCGTCGAAAAACTTCACCCCACACACCGGTCGAGAGTGATCACCGATCTCCGAACACTGCGCCTGAAACTTCGACGTCGTCGCCACCGCCGCGTCCATCCGCGCCGTTCGCTCGTCTCGCGCCGACGACGTCCCGCCGCCGCCGCCGCCGCCGCCGCCGCGCGCTCTCGCCGCGCGTTCCCCCCCGTTTCGCCTCGCCGCCCTCGGCAACGAAAACTCCGCCACCTCGATCCTCGCCTCGAGCAACGCCCTCGTCCCTTCCGTGTAAAACACCTCTCGCTGACGTTTCCCCGCCCCACCCATCGTCTCGTCCTCGTCCTCGTCCTCGCCGCGCGCGTCGTCGCCCTCATCCAACTCGCCCCCGTCCCTCGCGTCCAACGCCGCCAAGACGCTCCGCAAACGATCCCTTCGATCCTCCGCGCGCTCACCGAACAGCGTCACCGGTTCCCGCATCTTCCGCAGCCGCTTCCGAACATCCGAATCGTTCGTCGGCGCGTGCGTCGCGCGTAATCGTCGTCGAGACTCGAACGAGCGCACGAGCGCCTCGCGTTGGGTTTTCGCCGTCGTCATCATCGTCGACGCCTCCTCGAGCGTCGCGTCGTCGAGCGTCGCATCGTCGACGTCCATGCGCGTCGCGCGGGCGCGCTCGCGGCGTCGCGCGGTCGTCGCGCGCGGGACGAACGCGCGCGAGGGGGTGATGAAAAAATGTCTTCACTTCGCGTCGTCGTCGCGCGCGTCGATGACGACGACGGAGGAGGACGACGATGGATCTCTCGCGCGCGCGCTCGAAGAGATACGACTCGCGATGACGCGCGCGTCCTCGTTCGCGGCGTCTCGCGGTCGAGGGTGCGAGGACGAGGCGATGGACGGTGAAGAGGAGAAGAGCGGCGGCGGCGAAAGCGACGACGACGACGACGGCGAAAGCGACGACGACGGGACGTGGGAGTCGGAGAGCGAGGAGGGAGAGGCGAGGGATGACGGTATCGACGCGAAACTGGACGCGCTGGACGCGCTGGACGACATGCGCGCGCACAGAGGGGAGGACGCGGGGACGCGAGACGCGAGTCGCGCGCCGGGCGCGGCGACGACGCGTCTGACGAAACACGCGAGCGGAGGAGTGCGTCCGAACGCGAACGGGGGGGTGGGGAATAAGACGCGCGCGATCGGGACGACGGTGAGGACGACGAGGACGACGGATCGAGAGCGTACGCGAGGACCGGGACGCGGGAGGAGAGACGCGGCGGGGGACGGCGGCGAAGAGAAGACGAACGCCGCGAGGCGTCGTCAACGCGCGGTGAACGACGCGGTTCGAGAGGCGGTGAAGCGTCAGGATAAGCTCGGGGTGTTGAATAAGGATAAAGAGGACCGTGCGACGGTGGAACAGGCGCTGGATCCGCGAACGATGCTGATTTTGTTTAAAATGTTGAGTCGCGAGACGTTTACGGAGATTCACGGGTGCGTCTCCACGGGGAAGGAGGCGAACGTGTATCACGCGCGGAAAGCGCCGACGGAGGAGTCGCCCGAGGCGCGAGATTTCGCGGTCAAGGTGTATAAGACGTCCATCCTGGTGTTTAAGGACAGAGACCGGTACGTGAGCGGCGATTGGCGGTGGCGAAACGGGTACAGCAAGAAGAATCCGCGGAAAATGGTGCAGACGTGGGCGGAGAAGGAGATGCGAAACCTCATACGCTTGAAAGAGGCGGGTCTGCGCGTGCCCGCGGTGGAAATGTTGCGTTCGCACGTGTTGGTGATGGAATTCATCGGTAGCGAGGACGGCGTCGCCGCGCCGAGACTGCGAGACGCCGACATCTCGACGAAGAAGATGCGCTCGCTCTTCACCGAACTCATCGTCGACGTTCGCGCCATGTACCAAAAGTGTCGACTCGTGCACGCCGATCTGAGCGAGTACAACCTGTTGTTTCACGAGGGGCACATCTGGATAATCGACGTGTCGCAGAGCGTGGACCAGGACCACCCGAGGTGCTTGGAATTTTTACGCGAAGATTTGCTCCACGTGATTCAATTCTTCGCCAAACGCGACGTCGCCGTGCCGACGGTTCGCGAGCTCTTCGATTTCGTCACTGATCCCGCCATCAACGATGAAAACATGGAGGCGGTGTTGGAGGCTCTGAGCGAATCTGCGGAAGCGCAGGCGGTGGAACTCAAGCGCGTCAATGCGCAGCTCAACGCGCTCAACTCGGCGGATCCCGACGCGTGCGTCGAAGGTACTTTCGGCGTATCCGCGCCGGCGACGGCGTCGAGAAAGGATCAAAATGCCGGCGACGACGAGAACGTCATCGCTCTCATGGAGCGTCGCGCGGAACAGGAGATTCAGGCCAACGTGTTCCACCAGGCGTTCATCCCTCGCGCGCTCGACGAGGTGGACATGTTCGAGCGCGACCAGAGACGATTGATTCAGGGGAAAGGCGAGAGCGAGGGCATCTATTACCAAACCATCACCGGCATGGAGAGCGATCTGAGCGGCGTGCGCACGACGCCGACTCTCCTGACGACGAAAAATCTCGACGTCGAAGACGAAGACGAAGAAGAAGAAGAAGAAGAAGAAGAAGAAGAAGACTCGGGCGACTCGGGCGACTCAGACGACGAATCAGACGGTCGACGGCGGTTCGAGAAACCCGTGCTCGATAAGGAAGCGGCCAAGGCGGAGCGCAAGGCCGCCGCCAAACTGCAGAAACAAGCCGCCGCGGAGAAGAGAAAGACCAAGGTTCCCAAAAAGGTGAAAAAGGCCAAGACGAAGAAGGGCAAGAAGTGAGCGAGCGAACGACAGATCGACAGCGACAGATGTCTTCTCTGTATATTTTTTCGTAGAATGATGAATACATACCGTAGTTGCTCGCTAGAGTTTACTCGCGCTTCTCGCCTTTCCTGCGGGCGCTCGACACGCCGCGGTGAAATCAGCCGGGACGCGTCGGCGTACGAAGCTCTCAAAATCCTCGTACCTCGTGATTCCATCGCTCGCTTTCGACGTCGGCGTCAGCGCGAGCGGTTCGCCGTTGTATACCGCACGCACGCCGAGCGTGCCGTCCGTCATGCGCCACGTCTCGAAGATTAACGAGCTCGCTGTTCGTGGCCATTCGACCACGAGAGTGCCCAAGGCGCCGAGCGCGGCGAAGATCGACATGAGCGTGCTATCGTGACCCGAGTACAGGCTCAGTTTCACGTCTCCTGGCGCAACCATCTCCTCGCAAATCTCGCGCAATAACTGACTCCCGATCAGGGGTGACGCCTCGGGACTCGCGAACGTGGCGAAATGTCTCCGCTCCATGAGCGTCAACAGACGCGCCACCTCCTCGACGGTCACGCCGAGCGGAAGCGTCATCCCTTCCGAGAGATGATTCACTCGACATTGTAACGGATCCCACACCATGACTAGTCCGACCGCCTTCCCGCGCGCCTCGGCGATGCCGTCTCGCAGCGCCGCCAGATTTTCGTTCCGAAACGCCTCGGCGTCCTCGCGCGCGTCCGGCGCCCACGACCGCGCGAACACCTCGTTCAATCGCGCGCACGTCGACCCCGGTTTCGGGAACATCGTCTCACGCTCCTTCGTGCGAACCTCCACGACGAGCGCGCCGTCGTTTCCGATTTCTCTCTCCTCGGAGGAGGCGGGCCAACCGCCCGCCAACACGCTCTGCGCCGACGCCACGCACCTCGCGACTGCCGTGCTTCGCACCTTGACCTCCCCTCGCGCGCGCGCCTCTTCGAAATTCGACGATAAAAACTTCAACTCGCCCACCAACCAATCCGCGATGATCTCTCGTCCGAGCGCGCGCATCTGCGTCGACCCGCGTCTCGTGAGCTCGCCCTCCCACGACTCGCCTCTGTCGTAGAGCCCGCGAGCCTCCCACTCCGCGGGCACCCTCGCCCGCGCGCGAAGCGCGTCTCGCTCGCGCGGCGCGAGCAAGAGCTTTTTCCACGCCTCGACGTCTTCGTGTCGCGGACACAGACCGGTGATCGGGGTGCGATCGCCGTGTCGAAAGAGAATTTGCACGCGCACGAGCTCTCGAGCGTCTCGAGGCTTTTCGACGACGCGTGCGCGCTCCGACGCGGACGACGACGACGACGACGCGTCGGCGGTGGACGACGAGGTCACGAGCGTCGCGGCGCCGACGGCGACCGCCGCAGCGCGTCGCATCGCGATGCGCCAGGGTGTGGTGACGCTGACGCGCACTTTTTCACACTTTCCTGTACATTACAACCGCTTCTTCGCCGAGGCGGCGGACGCCGACGCGACGGGGAAGACGCTCGAGAGATGGGTGAGAACGACGGCGATGTGAACGAGGCCGACGTTTCCGGGCGCGGTGGCGCACGCGGCGACGCACCAGGCGATGGTTCGGGGGATCGGGCCGGGACGCGCGAGCGGCGGTGACGAACGGTTCGCCGCGCGCGCGAGGAGCGTCGACGACGCGCACAGAGCGCTGAGAGCGTCGACGACGCCGAGTGGATGAAGAATGTCGCCGTACGCGCGACGTCGCGCGGTGTGAAAGGCGTGGTGGAACCAGGCGATGAGGGAAGGGAGGAGGGCGAACCATGCGCAGCACGCCGAGAGTCGACGGCGCGCCGACTCGGACCGCGTCGCGCTCGCGATGGATGACGTCGACACGTACACCGCGAGAGACGCGAAGATGGACTCCAGAAGACGCGCGCGAAGAACTCGCGGTGACGACGCGTGCGCGAGCGCGGTGAAGACGACGGCGCGAGAGAGCGACGGCGGCTCCAACGCGGCGGCGACGACGCCCGCGAGCGCGCTCGGCGAGCGCTCTTGCGTCACCTCGTACGCGCGATTCGGCACGCCGAACGTTCGCGCGGGGACGTTCTGCTTTGGTTCTCCTAACGCCTCGCCGAACGCTCGCGCGCGCTCGGCCGCGGTGAGTCTCTTCGATCGAGGAAACGCCTTCGCGTACCCGCTCGCCAACGCGTCCATCAACTGTTTACACCACGTCGCGCACCGATGATCGGTGGACACCCCCACGTTGGACGCCGTCGCCGCGTTCGCGCTCACCGCCAGACCCTCTAATACCCAATCACTCACGTCACCCATCGCGCTCGAGCTCACCTGTCGATCTCGAGCGCCTCCCACGACGCTCACCGCGGCGACGCGCGTCCTCGCGCCACTCGCCACCCATCGCGCGCGCGCGCGCCTCTCGTACATCCACATCGAAAACGTCAAACTCACGGGATTCCACGCCACGGGCGCGGCCAGATTCACGACACTCACGTCATCTTTCGCGCTCACGTCGCTTGCCGCGGCGTCCACGCCCGCCAGCGCGCCCGCGCTGTGCCCTAAAATAACCCACCCCGCCGCCTCTGTCTCGCCCTCGCGTCTCTTCGCGCGTAATCCTCGCATCGCCATCCGCACGCTCTCCCCCTGCCTCGCCAACAGCGCCGCATTATACGCGCTCAACTCTTCGTCAAAATCCATCGCGTAGTGCGCGACATCGCACCCACCGCGCGCGACGTTTCCCCGCGTCCCGCTCCCCGCGCTTCGCGCCTGCCGGTGACTCCCGCCCGTCCCCGGGACGAACACGCTCACGACGACGCACGTCGACGGCGCGTCGGCCGCCGTCGACCCAACGTCGCGCGCGTCTCGATACCTCATCAACGCGTGCGAGGACGACGCCAATCCGATCTCCCGCACGTCGGCGTACGACGGGTACATGTAGCTCATGTCGCAACGGTTTTCGCCACCGAAACTCGGGGACGCGATGACGGCCCACGCGACGACGACGAGGAGAAGGACGAGACGACCGAGCGCGTCGATGGACGTCGACCGCATGGTCCCGCGAGCATCGACGACGAGACGCGTCGACGAGTGACGAAGCGACGGTCGATGACGATGACGATTGATTACACTTCGTCTCCACTCGGAGGCGTACAAACAATGAATGAATTTTTATTCGGCGCTAGGCGAGGCGAGGCGATGTTTCTCTCACACGGCGACGGTGGTGGTGGTGGGAGCGGGAGCGGGAGCGGGAGCGGGAGCGGGAGCGGCGGAGGCGGAGGCGGAGGCGGAGGCGGAGGCGGCGGCGGCGGCGGCGACTTTCGACGCGCGAAGCGCCGCCTTTTCCCTCGCCTTGCGCTCTCTCTTCTCCTCTCTCGCCTTTTTCTTCGCCGCGCGCTCGGCAATCTCCACCTCTCGCGCCTCCGCGCGCGCTTTCGCCTCCGGTCCGCCCAATCCCGCGAGTAACTCGGCGCGCGTGAGGTACTTACCATCCTTCCCTCGCACTCTCTTCTTCGCGTGCGCCGACCGCGACGCGTACTTGGCGACGCCTCGTCCCGAAGCCTCCCTCACCGTCAACCTCCCCACCGCTTTCGCCGCCTCCTTCGCCCTCGCTTTTCGTCGACGCAGGATGGCGTTATACTGTTTCGCGTTCACATACACCGCCGCGTCCGTCGTCGGCAACAAGACTCTCGAATGCGCGCGCACGCGCGCGTTCGCCGTCGCCGCCGCGGGCGTCGCCAACAATTCACCACCAAACGGGTTCCCACTCGTCACCCGTTCATACGCGCTCGGATCCACCACCCCACCGACCCCGACCACGCTCGCGAGCGCGCCTTCATCCTCCTCACACATCCTCCTCCGCGTCGCCGGGTGCGCGTGATGATTTCTCGCGCCTTCGCCGTCGCGATGATGATGATGATGATGATGATAATTCGCCGCGTACACGAACGCCATCGGATGCACCCCCCCCGCGCTCGTCGACGTCAACGCGTCCGAGACCATCGTCCCCACGTTCCCGCGATCGATCGCCGTCTCCGCGCGCATCGAATCCGATTCTCTCGATTCAAATCGACGCACGTCCCCGCAGCCCCCCTCGCGCGTTCAACGCGCGGTCGACCGGTGTGCGCACGAACGCGCGCGACGGATGCACGCCCCCGCGTCGTCAAAAAAACGTCCGTCGTCGACACACGCGTCCCTCTCCCGTCTCGTCCGCGTTCTCCGCGCGCGCGTGATTGAATGACGCCTCGTCGTCGGCATCCATCGCATGACCACGGACGAGAGGGACGACGGGACGGGGACGGGGACGGGAGAGCGCCACACGGTGACGAGTCACGACCCGTCGATTGACCGTTATGGCCCCCTATATCCAATCAAAAGGAGGGAAAGGGACCCTTCACACTGTTTACACACACGTCACGTCACGACCCGACCCTTCCCTCCCACGGGCCCACCCCCGGGAC
>MDTD01124980.1_pt1 | contig 20867 bp, 23 predicted proteins | sample 811221 | NCBI WGS metagenome assembly MDTD01 (sample SAMN05326646, study PRJNA326480) | marine metagenome | isolation source: seawater | place: Pacific Ocean: South West | collected 2011
AAAAGAATTAAATCTTATTTTTTATAACTTTTAGGTATACACAGTCGATATTGTTATCCTCCGAACTAACAAATTGCATATGGAAAAGAAAGTTAAAAAGTCGAGTTATTTGCGCAAGTCAGGTCACATCAGTCTACAATACGCGGTATAAATAATATAACTTGAGGCCAGTTATGAGGCGTTGGAACGGTTGGGGCAGAGAAGGCACCCCGGCACCTGAAGCAATAAGTCAACAGCTACGACAATTTTTGGAAGTTACCATAGGCGTTGGTACGACCTTAAGCAAAGTGACTCTGGCAGATGCAATTAAAAGAGTATCTGAAACCCGAGCAAAGGAACACTCTCTGATAGATACCACTCCAGAGGTTCGACTGAGGCACGCTCGCGGGCAGAGTCTTCCCGATTGGCTGGCAATGCGAAGTGGGGACATCGGAGTCTTCCCTGATGCCGTGGCAAAACCAAAAACTGTTGAGGAATTACGAGAACTTCTTCGCGAGGCTCACAAAAAGAATCTCTGTGTAATACCTTATGGCGGCGGCACCTCTGTCGTTGGTCATGTCAACCCTGTTGCGGACGAAAGGCCAATTCTTACTATTAGCATGAGCTTAATGGATAGAGTTACTGCCGTCGATAGGGAAAGTCAATTGGTCACAATTGAGGCTGGAGCCACTGGACCCAGTATTGAAAGACAACTTGGTAACCTTGGATTCAGGTTGGGACATTACCCGCAATCGTGGGAGCATTCAACTCTCGGTGGATGGGTGGCATCGCGCTCTAGCGGACAGCAATCCCTCCAATATGGTCGAATAGAGCAGCTGCTTGCAGGCGCGAGTGTTGAAACGCTATCAGGACGCTTGGAAATTCCTTCGCGACCTGCATCTGCCGCCGGATTGGACATGCGCGAGGTCATCCTAGGCTCCGAAGGCCGAATGGGCATCATAACTGATGTCACAGTTAGGGTTTCTAAAGAGCCTGAATTAGAGTATTTTGAAACGCTCTACTTGCCCTGTTGGGACACAGGTGTCGCCTTCTCAAGAGACGTAGCTCAGCAACGTATACCCTTGTCGATGCTCAGACTCAGCAACCCACTCGAAACTGCTAGCCATAAAGCTATCAGTGGCGACTCACTGTCTCTGTCAAAAATTAGACTCGGAAGCGTTCTTGTAACTTATGGGGTCACAGGATCGAATGATCACTGTTTATCAACACGAAACAGATTGGAAGAATTAGCTAAAAAATACGACGTTTCACCATCAGAGATTTACCGCGAAGATGAATGGGCCTCAGGCCGTTTTAAAGCTCCGTATTTGAGAGATCCGCTCGGTGATTTAGGATATGCCGCGGATACCATGGAGACTGCAGTGAATTGGTCTAGCGTAAAAGAAACAGTCCAACGAATCGAGAAAGCTATAAGCGGAGCACTCTCCGAGGAGAAAGAAAAAGTGATGGTCTATAGTCACTTATCACATATCTATCCACAAGGCTCAAGCATCTACACCACCTATATTTTTCGTATGGGTGACAGTTACGAGTGCGCCTTCTCTCGATGGGAGAAGATCAAAAAAGCCGGCGCCTTTGAGACGATGGCCTGCGGCGGAACGATTAGTCATCAACATGGCGTTGGCATGGATCACAGAGAATATCTGCCAATGGAGAAAGGTGACCTTGGAATAGCGGCAATCCGGACACTCTGCAACCTGTATGATCCCAGAAGGCAAATGAACCCACACAAGTTACTGACCAGTCATGTTCCCTGAAGAAAAGAATCATAGATTTAAAAAAAACTATAGAGAATCGCTACTCCAAAAACTCGATGGCAGCAACCCTCCAGATTGGGACGTGATTGTGATAGGCGGAGGTATAACGGGAGCGGGCATACTCAGGGAAGCAGCTCGCAGAGGCTATCGGACACTTTTAGTTGAGCAAAAAGACTTTGCCTGGGGCAGCTCAAGTAGGTCCTCAAAGATGATTCATGGTGGCCTTAGATATCTTGCCGCCGGAAACTGGAAATTGACCAGGGAGTCGCTAATTGAACGTGAACGATTGTTAACTGAAGCACCCGGTTTAATCGAGAGAATTGATTACTATTTCACTCTAATACGTGGCAAGTTTCCGGGGCGATGGAGCTTTCATCTATTGCTCAGCCTTTATGACCTATTCGCCGGAATCAAAAACCATGGCTTCATTAAAGCTTCGTTATTCAAAAAGCTCTTTCCAGGAATAGCTGCGCCCAAATTAACTGGCGCTTATCGATTTAGCGATGCAATTACCAATGATGCACGTCTTGTAATGCGTGTTATCCAGGAAGGAATATCCGATGGAGGACATGCGCTCAATTACGCGCATGTTGAGAAGCTTTTAAATGAGCAAGGCAAGATTTGTGGGGTTCAGGTCAAAGATGCAATCGCGTCTGATATTCGAGTGCTGCGCTGCAAAGTAGTCATTAATGCCACAGGTGCTTGGGCCGATAAAATACAAGATCAAATTAAATCGTCTTTTGAGGTTCGACCGCTCCGCGGCAGTCATTTGGTCATTCCCTCTGAACTCATGCCCATAAAAGACGTACTCACATTTTTTCACCCCTCAGACAAGCGTGGCGTGTTCGTCTACCCGTGGGAAGGAGTAACGGTTATTGGAACAACAGACCTGGATCACTCTCCCGATCTATCTAGAGAGGCGAGCATTACTTCTGAAGAACTAGATTACCTGTTAACCGCTTTCAATAGCCAATTTCCCAATAATTCCTTGCGTGAGAGTGATATTTTATCAACATGGGCAGGGGTTCGACCGGTAATAAATAAAAATAAGGCGAGTAACCCATCTAACGAAAGTCGTGATCATGCTATTTGGTCTAATCCAGGCTTGATAACAGTATGCGGCGGAAAGCTGACAACCTTTCGAGTGCTCTCTGAGGAGGTTGTTGATACAGCCAATATTCCTGCTCCTAAGACAAAAAAGGACCAGCAAAACCTCGTTTTCAGGCAAGTAGATATAGAACCTGAGAAGCTCTTTCCGAAAGACCTTGATTTGGCAAAAAAATTAATTGGGCGATATGGGAATTTTGCTGCCGCGCTGGTCAAGCAGATGCCCAAGGATGAACTAATGAGAATTTCTAATACTTCATTTTGTCTGGCGGAGTGCAGATGGATAGTGCGCAATGAATTCATACTGCATCTTGACGACCTCCTATTGAGAAGAACGCCGCTGGGTCTGGTGCTTGAGGCACATGGCTCAGAGATTTGGCCTAAGCTTCAATCTATTTGCTATGAGGAACTTGGCTGGGATAAGGATAAATGGCAGATCGAACTGCTTCGCTACCAAGACATTTGTAATCGGCATTACAGCCTTCCCGGGAGTCTTCATGCCGATGCCGCATAAAAATTATTTACTAAGCATAGACAATGGTACGCAAAGTGTGCGAGCGATGCTTTTTGATAGTGAAGGTTCTCTTATTGCAAAACATTCCGTCCAGATAGAACCTTACTTTTCCCTTCAACCAGGATGGGCTGAGCAACATCCTGAGTATTTCTGGTCTGCTTTATGTAACGCATGCCAAGGACTCTGGCAACAGTTGGGAGATCAAAAAGACCGCATCGCTGCCCTATCGGTGACCACTCAAAGAGCCACAGCCGTTGCGCTAGATGACACGTTTCGCCCCATAAGACCGGCTTTTATTTGGCTCGACCAACGAAACGTAAACACCCAACCAGTTCTCACAGCTCTCGAATCATTGGTTATAAAAATGCGTGGGCTGAGACCTGCCGTAAATTCATTTCACCAAAACGCAGAATCTAACTGGATTGCTCAAATGGAACCCGAACTTTGGAATAAAACAGCACATTATCTCCTCATCTCTGGCTACCATATTTATAGACTTACTGGTCAATTCAAGGATGCTATAGCTAGTCAAGTTGGCTACCTACCATTCGACTTCAAACGCCATTGCTGGGCCGAGCCGCGGGACTGGAAATGGCGCGCCCTCCCCATAACCGGTTCGATGCTTCCCGAGCTAGTGGGTGCTGGGCACACAATTGGTGTCATCACTGAGGAAGCGTCAAAAGACACGGGCATACCGCTTGGGGTACCGGTTATTGCTTCTGGTTCCGATAAAGCTTGTGAAGTCGTGGGCTCAGGATGTCTAGATCCCGACGTAGGGAGTATCAGCTATGGTAGCCTGGCAACATATAACGTTTTTAGCAATAACTATCTCGAGGTTATCAAAGGGCATCCTGCCTATCCTGGTCTTGTTCCCGGGACATTCAATATAGAAATGGCGGTCCAAAGAGGATATTGGATGGTGAACTGGTTCAAACAGGAATTTGGCCTTTATGAACAGCAGATGGCAGACAAGCTCGGAGTAAGCACAGAGACCCTTTTTGACGATCTGTTGGAAAAAACCAGTCCCGGTTCAAGAGGCCTTGTCCTTCAACCGTTATGGTCGCCTAACTCGAACGACTATGATGCTGAAGCGCGAGGTTCCATAATAGGATTTACCGAGGAACATGGCCGAGCTGAAATCTATCGAGCGATAATAGAGGGGATTGGTTTCGCATTGCGACAGGGAAAAGAGCAGATCGAAAAATGTACCGGAAAAAAAATTCGGCGTCTCGTTGTTTCGGGAGGAGGTTCTCAAAGCGACCAGATTCTGCAAATAACTGCAGATATCTTTGGATTGCCCGTGGAGCGTCCTTCCACATCAGAGGCATCTGGACTGGGTGCGGCAATATCAGCAGCTAGAGGATCAAATTTGTTTCCAGACCTGAAAACAGCTGCGAGGAAAATGACCAAGGCGGCCAAACATTTCGAGCCAAACACCCGAAATGGAGAAATTTACACTCAACTATATACACAAGTTTTTTTGAAAATGTATAAACAGCTACAACCAAGCTTCAAAAGAATCCGAATAATATCTGCTCGTTGAGCAAACGGTGTCAAGCCAGTCTAGCATGAATAATTAGCGGTTCTTTAATCAAGGGCATGCTGACGGCAGGTCTAGTTGCGGGAGACATTTGTCAAAGGCCGCCCATACACAGGTACTTTATTTCTAAATAATCGTCGATTCCATACTTTGAGCCCTCTCTGCCGTTTCCAGACTCTTTCATTCCACCAAAAGGCGCCATCTCATTGGAAATTATTCCCTCATTTATCCCAACCATACCGTAATCTAATTCCTCAGAGACGCGCCAGACTCGACCAATGTCCCGAGAATAAAAATAGGCCGCCAATCCATATTCCGTGTCATTAGCAAGTGCTATTGCTTCAGCTTCATCATTGAAACTAAAAACCGGGGCTACCGGACCAAATATTTCTTCTGAAAACAGTCGCATGTCTTGAGTCACTTCAGTTAAGATTGTTGGTGATACAAACGACCCTCCGAGCGGACTCATACCGCCTCCTTGCAATACCCTCGCACCCCTCTCTGTTGCATCGTTAATAATGCCGCACACTTTACTTGCCGCTTGAGAATGGATAAGCGGCCCCACATTCACGCCTTTCTCAAATCCATCACCAACTTTTAAGGTTGACACAGCCTGTTTTAACTTTACTGTGAATTCAGTATATATTCCGGCTTGAACCAGAATGCGATTGGCACACACACAGGTTTGTCCTGCATTTCGATATTTGGCGGCAACAGCTCCACAAACAGCCGAATCAATATCGGCATCATCAAATACGATAAACGGAGCATTGCCCCCCAACTCCATAGAGGTCCGCTTAACTGTTCCAGCACAGTCAGCGATTAATTTTTTCCCGACTCTGGTTGATCCCGTGAATGAGAGTTTTCGAACTTTTGAATTAGAGGTGATCTCGGCACCAATCTCTTCAGTTTTGCCAACCAAGATATTAATCAAGCCGGCAGGCGCTCCGGCACGTTCAGCCAGCGCAGCTAGGGCCATTGCGGACAAGGGCGTTTCATTTGCTGGTTTGCAAACCACAGCACAACCGGCTGCTAACGCTGGCGCCATCTTCCTAGCGAGCATGGCACTAGGAAAATTCCATGGAGTTATACATGCAACAACCCCAACGGGTTGTTTACTTACCACTATGCGTTTGTCATTAGAGGGGCGAGGAATTGTATCTCCATACACCCGCTTTGCCTCCTCACTAAACCATTCAATGTAATTTGCACCATATAAAATCTCTCCGTTGGCTTCCGAGAGTGGTTTTCCCTGCTCTGCAGTCAAGAGCCGCGCAAGGTCCTCTTGATTCAGCACAATCAGTTCATACCATCGCCTTAAGAACATGGCCCGATGTTTCGCCGGTTGATCTGCCCAAGACTTTTGCGCTCTATGAGCCGAATCGATCATGCGAACTGTCTCGGCCGCACCGCAATTCGGCACTGACGCGATGATGGCGCCATTCGAGGGATTGAAAACCTCGATAGTCGAGTTGTCATCCGCATTCACCCAGCGCCCGTCTATGAAAGCTTTGCGCCGAATAAGTGACATATCATTGAGTGAAATTTCCATGAGCTATCCTAAAAAAAGACGAAATTTAGAGCATATCCTGACCCAAAATCAACACCAACAACTTGTTCCAATACCAGTGCTCAGGAAACGTCCGAGGCAAATCATTTGGGCAACATTTCATGTGAAATATGATTAAATCTGGCGAAAGAATCAAGCTAAATACACGATAATGGCAAAAATACTTCAATATATCGGGCAATAAAATCCCTTTAAAAATATTCGTTGTAGAAAAATATATGCCCAACTGAGCAGATACTTCCCATTACTAGCCTTTTGAAAAAAAGTTACTAAATAATCTAATCTTTAGGGTTTGCAGGAGGCCGTTTTAAAAAACTTGGGGGGCGGTGAATATATTAATCCTACTGAAGTTGAATTTTAATCACATGACCCAATCTATATACGTAATAAACAAGTAAATAAGCTATGGAACAATACAGAGGAACAACCATTCTATCGGTCAGGCGCGATGATATCGTGGTCCTTGGAGGTGACGGTCAGGTCAGCTTTGGAAATACCGTGATGAAAGGTAACGCTCGAAAAATAAGACGTCTGCATAATGATGAAGTTATAGCAGGCTTCGCTGGAGGCACAGCCGATGCGTTCACTCTTTTTGAACGCTTTGAGTCAAAGTTGGAGCAGCATAGAGGAAATCTAACACGAGCCGCTGTGGAGCTCGCTAAGGATTGGCGAACAGACCGAATGCTCAGAAGGTTGGAAGCCCTGCTTGCAGTGGCCAATCGAGACGCATCCCTTATCATTACTGGTAATGGCGACGTGATACAACCAGAGGATGACCTTATAGCAATCGGCTCTGGAGGACCATATGCCCAATCGGCCGCTCGAGCTCTTCTAGACAACACAGAACTTGACGCAAAAGAGATTGTAGCGGAGGGCCTGAAAATAGCAGGGAACATATGTGTCTATACGAATCAAAATCATGCTATAGAAGTTCTTGAATGCAAATCTTAGTAACCAGGAATAAAAATGTCTCAGATGACACCCCGTGAAATTGTACACGAGTTAAACCAACACATTATTGGCCAAGAAGATGCCAAAAGAGCGGTCGCGATAGCCCTTAGGAACCGTTGGCGCAGGGCACAACTTGACGAGAGTATGCGAAACGAGGTGACCCCAAAAAATATCTTGATGATTGGCCCAACGGGAGTTGGTAAAACCGAGATAGCGCGGCGACTCGCTAGACTGGCTAACGCTCCGTTTGTGAAAGTTGAAGCAACGAAGTTTACGGAGGTTGGTTATGTTGGTAAGGATGTGGAATCTATCATCCGTGATTTAGTTGAAACCGCGGTAAAGCAAACTAGAGAGGATGAGATGCTCAAGGTAGACCAGCGCGCATTGGATGCGGCAGAGGAGAGGATCCTCGACGCATTGCTTCCACCAGCCCGGAGCTCTGAACAAACTGAATCATCAACTAGGCAAGTTTTCAGAAAAAAACTCCGCGAAGGTCAGCTTGACAAAAAAGAAATTGAAATTGAGTTGCGCCAGGCGCCACTTGGCGTTGAAATCATGGCCCCCCCGGGCATGGAAGAAATGACATCGCAATTGCAGAACATGTTCAGCTCTATGGGGAAAGGTAAAACCGCCACGCGAAAAGTAAGCGTGGGGGAGGCGTTAAAAAACCTCAAGGAAGAGGAAGCCAGCAAACTTATCAATGAGGAAGAAATAAAGCATCGCGCAGTCGAAGCGGCTGAACAAAACGGTATTGTCTTCCTGGACGAGATAGATAAAGTCTGTCGTCGATCAGATACAGGTGGTGGCGATGTTTCGAGAGAAGGAGTCCAAAGAGATTTGCTTCCCCTGATAGAGGGTAGCACTGTATCGACAAAATATGGAATGATTAAAACCGATCATATTCTATTTATAGCATCAGGTGCCTTTCATCTATCCAAACCCTCGGACCTCATTCCCGAATTGCAAGGTAGGCTTCCGATTAGAGTGGAGCTTGGTTCGCTCGGCATAAACGATTTTGAACGAATACTGACTGAGCCCAATGCCTCCCTAACAAAACAATATTGCGGCCTAATGGAGACAGAAGGTCTGTCGATAAGCTTTTCTGAAGACGGGGTAAAGCGGATAGCCGAAATCGCTTATGAAGTAAACGAAGGAACGGAAAACATTGGTGCTCGCCGTCTTCACACAATTTTGGAGCGCCTCCTAGAGGAAATCTCATTCGACGCCGCGGACCTTGGCGGCCGAGGAGAAAAAATTATTGTTGATAGTGAATTTGTCGAGAAAAACTTGGGCGAACTAGCGAGCAATGAAGATCTGACCCGGTTTATACTATGACCGCATAAGTATAGCTTTTCCTACCTATGTCTATTCCCAAAAGTATTAAAATAAACAAAAGAAGGAATGCTATCTCACTCAAATTTGCCGATAGCGATGCGATCGAAATCAGTGCTGAACTGCTGCGAGTCATGTCACCAAGTGCAGAGGTAAGAGGACATAAATCAAACGAGGCCATTCTCCAGATCGGGAAACGCAATGTCGTTATCAAGGACATCCAGAAAACTGGCAATTATGCGCTCCAAATAAACTTTGATGACGGTCATGATTCCGGAATTTACTCATGGGATTATCTTTATGATCTGGCTGTAAATCAGGCCACCTACTGGTCCCAATACTTAAAGAGCCTCCAGAAAGCGGGCGAGTCCCGTGATCCTGAAACGCGGGTTATTAAAATGTGTGATCCATAAAGATTCCTTTTAAGCCATACCTATCCTCAGTCTCTAGCGCTACAATAGTAGAGAAAACGTTAATTAAAATTAGATTTCTATGTCGGAAAAAACCACCCACTTTGGTTACCAAACGGTGCCTTTAAAAAGTAAAGCTAGTCGCGTAGCCGATGTCTTCGACTCAGTGGCAACACGGTACGACTTGATGAATGATCTAATGTCCTTGGGCATTCATCGAATCTGGAAGCATATTGCAGTCGAAATGTCTGCTGTAAAGCCCGGGCAGTGCGTTTTAGATGTCGCAGGAGGTACTGGCGATATGACGGCAAAGTTTGCTCGCCGTGTCGGCCAAAAAGGCATGGTCTTTTTGACAGACATCAATAGCAGCATGCTCCATATTGGAAGAGACCGTCTTACAAATCTTGGTTTAGTTGAAAATGTCAGGTACATACAAGCAGATGTCGAAAAACTTCCGTTACCAACAAACTCTTTTGATATTGTATGCATCGCCTTCGGTCTGAGAAATGTAACCAACAAGGAAACTGCGCTATCCTCGATGCTCCGAGTGCTTAAACCTGGAGGCATATTGCTGATATTGGAGTTTGCCAAACCAAAATCATCCCTTCTCAATAAAATCTATGATAGTTACTCTTTCAATGTTCTGCCGAAATTGGGAAAAATCATTGCCGATGATAGCGATAGCTATCAATATCTTGCGGAATCGATAAGAATGCATCCAGATCAAGAATCATTGAGGGCTATGATGCGGAAAACTGGGTTTGAACGGACTGATTATCATAATATGAGCGGTGGCATCGTGGCGTTGCATCGTGGAGTGAAATCTTAGTGGTCGTTAAAACAATTTCATCGCAAATGCTAGATAAAATAGCTGTAATCATTAATTCTGCGCTCGCCCATGATGAGGTTTCATTGCAAGCGCTTGGGGAGTTGTCGGGGACAAAAGTACAAATTATTAGCAACTCACCTCAGTTCACTATTTACCTCAAAATTGATGCAGATCAAGTCTCTCTGAGTAATGAAGGTGACATCGAGCAAACCATTACGTTATCAGGATCGCTGGTGGCTCTAGTATCCAGCCTATTTGATGCAGATGAGATAAGCACACTCCACGGAACTGGCCTCACCGCAAATGGAGATACGGGAGTATTAAAAAAATTAAACAAGTTAATGACTGGTTTAAATATCGATTGGGAGACAGCAATTGGAAAATTAATTGGCCCAATGCCAGCCCATCTAGTGACTAATGCAGTTAGCAAGATACGATCAGCGATATCTAAAAACAAAAGACGCATATGCGAAATAGCCATAGAAGTTGCTCAAGAGGAATTACGCCTAACTCCCACGAAAGTCGAATTCGAAAATTTCTCGGAGGAGATTCAGCTGCTCTCCTCCCGCGTTGATCGGTTGGAAGCACATTTTAATTCAGCCCGCAGGACACTGAAAAATGATTCAAGTTAAACGCGCGCTAAAGATAATGCGAGTTGTCAGCGCATATCGCCTTGATAGATTGCTCGATAAACAGGCTCTTCCCATGTTTCTCAGAGCATTAATAGCACCTGCCGCTTTATTCGGAATTAATGAGTCGAACAGGGGGATTCGATTGCGAAAGGCCCTAGAGGAACTAGGCCCGATTTTTGTGAAGTTTGGCCAACTTTTATCGACAAGACCAGATCTAGTTCCGACTGATATCTGTTCAGAATTATCAAAGTTACAAGATGACGTTCCTCCATTTTCTACTGAATTGTTTAAAAAAACTGTTGAGGATGCTCTTGGCTCGAGAATAGCCGTTTTGTTTAAAACATTTGATGATAATCCTCTTGCTTCAGCTTCCATTGCCCAAGTGCATGGAGCAGTTATGCCTGACGGAAGAGAAGTTGTTGTCAAGGCCGTCAGACCCGGCATAGAAAAAATAATACGTGAGGACCTCGCGCTACTATTTACTATCGCCAAGTTGGTTATGAAATACAGCCCTGATGGAGAAAGGTTGCACCCAGTCGAAGTGGTTTCCGACTATCAAAATGTGATACTAACCGAATTGAATTTGCAGTCTGAAGGAGCCAATGCATCTCTGCTACGCCATAATTTTGAAGATTCTCCCCTTCTATTCGTTCCAGAAATACTATGGGATTATTCTAATGAGAACGTTCTTGTAATGGACAGAATCCATGCTACCCCGATCACAGACATGGCTGCATTGAAAGCCGCCAACGTGGACTTGAAGCTGCTTGCCGAACGTGGAGTAGAGATTTTTTTTCAGCAAGTTTTTGAACATAATTTTTTCCATGCTGACATGCATCCAGGCAACATCTTCGTCGATTGCAATTATCCCAGATCACCGACCTACTTTGCTATCGATTGTGCCATCATGGGTTCATTAAGTAAGGAAGATCAGTTCTACATGGCACGAAACATCCTAGCAATTTTCAAGCGCGATTATCGACTGGTCGCTGAACTCCATGTCCGCTCTGGATGGGTTGCCAAGGACACCTCAATCAATGAATTGACAGGTGCCATCCGTGCCGTTTGTGAACCCGTTTTTCAACGGCCCCTTAATGAGATCTCAATGGGACACATGATGGTTCAACTCTTTAACACAGCGCGAACGTTCAATATGGAAGTCCAACCGTCTCTCGTGTTATTGCAAAAGACGTTATTGAATGTTGAGGGTCTCGGCCGTCAACTATACCCGCAACTCGACCTTTGGGCCTCGGCACAACCTTTTCTTGAGAAATGGGTTAGAAAACGTTACTCACCAGTCGGGATCTACAAATCACTCGGGACCCTGATGCCCGATTGGATAGAGCAACTCCCTCAACTTCCTCCCCTTATATATGGCGCATTGGAGAATGCGCAGCAAAAGGAATCTTCAAAATCGATGACAAGTCAAAACAACCGTAAAGGCATTGGACCGAGGATAACGCTCGCACTAGCTCTGATGTTTGCGGGAGTTCTAACAGCATATCCCGCGTGGCTCCAGTCCATCAACGAAGTACCTCCACTAAACCTGATAGTCGTCCTCGCTGCGATAATTGTAATGATAGTGCGTTAGACAATACTGTTTTTAAAGGCTAACTGCTGCCATAATTAACCCATAGACAAAAATCACTTTGACCGAAAAGATCATAATAATGACATACGCTGACGATGTATTATGGAATCAGGATGGACTAGTTCCTGCAATTACTCAAGACGCGCTCAGCGGAAGAGTGCTCGTGCTAGCTTGGATGAATAGAGAGGCTCTTGAAACAACCGTGCTAGAACAACGAGCGGTATACTGGTCAAGGTCTCGTAAAAAGCTATGGAGGAAAGGCGAGGAGTCCGGAAATATTCTTAAACTGATCGAACTGCAAATCGATTGTGATAGCGATGCTATCTTGCTAAAAGTTGAAGCAGTAAATGGTATAGCCTGTCATACCGGACGTGAGTCCTGTTTTTACAAAACCCTTCATGGGGATAATTGGGAGATTGTGGAGTCAATTATTCAAAATCCAAAGGATATCGATTCATGAATGAAGAAATACTAGGACAATTGAACCGATTGCTTGAGCAGCGAAAAAGAGATAAGAAAGCTGACTCGTATGTGGCTTCCTTGCACGCACAAGGTATTAACAAAATTCTACAAAAGGTTGGGGAGGAAAGCATCGAAACCATCCTAGCTGCCAAAGATTCCAAAATGAGTGGTCAAACAGATGCAGTAGTATATGAAACAGCAGACCTCTGGTTCCATACTATGGTCATGCTATCTCACTTAGGAACAGATATAAAAGCAGTATTGGACGAACTTAACAGAAGATTTGAGGTCTCAGGATTTGAAGAGAAATCCCAGCGACAGAATAATTAATTACAAGGGAGAATACCAACATGGGTTTTAGTGGATGGGAACTATTGATAATACTGATCATCGTAGCATTACTCTTCGGTACAAAAAAGTTGCGAAATATTGGGGCCGATGTTGGGGGTGCGATTAAAGGATTCAAAGATTCTATGGCAACGGACGAAGATCATGAAAAAACGGCACCCCAACCTGAAGCAAATGACAACAACAATTCCAAAATATCGGGAGAATAGCTAGATCCTCCGATTGACTTAAAGTAATTAGCGAAACTTGCAGATATGTTCGATATAGGATTTTCCGAGCTGCTAGTACTAGGCGTATTAAGCCTTGTTGTAATGGGTCCTGAACGCCTGCCAGAGACTCTGCGCGGAATCAATCTATGGGTTGGACGAATCAGAGCATCATTATCTAGCGCCAAAAGAGAAATCGAAGATGAACTAGGTATGGATGAGGTTAGAGAGCAACTACATAACGAAAAAATCTTGCGCGATCTCGAGAGTACAAAACAGGAAGCCGACAAGTTAATAACTGAGGCCAAAACACCATTTAAAGAAGGTTGACCATAGTGACCGAAGAACAGTTACCCAGCCAACCTTTCCTAGAACATATAATCGAGTTTAGAGACCGCGCGCTAAAATCCATCCTATCCGTGCTAATTATCTTTTCAGGACTATTTTCATTTAGCAACGAGTTATATCTATATGTTTCAGAGCCTATTCGAGCGTTTATTCCCGAATCTTCAGGAATGATTGCAACTGAAGTCGCTTCGCCTTTCCTAACTCCTTTTAAATTGACACTCGTGATATCCCTATTTGCTGCTATGCCATACATTCTATTCCAAATATGGGCATTCCTTGCGCCGGGGCTCTATCAGAGAGAGAAGAAAATTGCCATACCGCTGTTTGTTTCGAGCGTAATACTTTTCTACACAGGCATGGCCTTCGCTTATTACATTGTTTTTCCTTTAGTTTTTATGTTTTTCGCTAGTACTGTGCCCGATGGTATAACAATCATGCCTGACATGCGCAGCTATTTAAACTTCGCACTGAAGCTTTTTTTTGCATTTGGTGTGAGCTTTGAAATCCCGATTGGTGTCGTTATTTTATCGTGGATGGGAGCAGTAAATCCCGAAAAGCTAGCTGCAAAAAGGCCATTTGTCTTCGTCGGTTGCTTTTTTTTCGGAATGTTGTTGACGCCACCAGATGTAATCTCACAGATTTTACTAGCCGTTCCCATGTGGCTCCTTTTTGAGCTAGGAATTTTATTTGGGCGCCTAGTCTATCGAGAAGATAATTGAATCATATGATTCATTAAAACAACGCGTCTCTTATCGCAGCGAAATGTCCTTCACGGACCTGACGAGAAAGCTCAGCCCCCGGAAGCATTTCAAAAGCGTGGAACGCACCGTCTATCACCGCAAAATCAGTTTGCACCCCCGCTGCTACCAACCGCTCTGCGTAGGCGGTATCCTCATCCAAGAAGAGGTCTAACGATCCGACACGCATATATACTGGTGGAAGTCCAGCCAGTTCGCGGGCTCGACTTGGAGCCGCATAGGGCGAGGTATCACTCCCTCCACCATCTTTGCCTAAATAGGCTCGCCAAGCACGAAGGTTATCGTCCCGACTCCACACTCGCGGATCATTGATAGAATAGCTTGATACATAGTTATTTCGGTCATCCAGCATTGGGCACCATAAAGACTGAAAAATTAATTCGATCTCGCCTCTGTCTCGAGCAGCCAGAGCCAAGCCTGCCGCTAGTCCAGCGCCAGCGCTGATACCCCCGACTGCTATCCTTTTTGCATCTATACAAAGACCGTTTGCTTTCAGAAAAATCCACTTCAACACTGCATATGCATCATCAAGAGCTCCAGGGAATCTATTCTCAGGCGCTAACCGATAGTCTACCGAAACGACTACGCAGCCGAGGTTTTTTACCATATTTCTAGCAAATTCGTCGTCAATCTGTATGCTGCCCAAGCAATATCCACCGCCATGCAACCAGAGCATAGCTGGCAAATCCTCCTCGCAATCAGCCGGCCTATAGACTCTGATATTGACTCCTGTAAGTAGGTCGACATCAACCGTGTAATCGTCGCTATCGACCCCTTCGATCTCAGGTAAATCGGCGCGTAAATCCTCTATGCGTTGAGCATACTTTTGTCTGAAGCCAGGCAAATCTGACCAGATATCTAACGGAGGAAAGCTTTCCAAGAAAGGAACCAATTCCGGATCAACAAGATTTATATTCATATTTCCAGCCTCGAGTCTCAAAGATATCATGAGTCGTCGATACCTCCAAAATTTTTGCAATAAATCCGATTGGCTAATGATAGATTTATTTTCAAAATCATTTAAAATCCTCTCCATAAAAATTTAGGAATAAAATACTTGTAATTATGCCAAGCTTGGATATTGTCTCTCAGATTGAAAGCGCTGAAGTTTTAAATGCCTCAGAAAATGCTAACAGGGAAATTACGAAACGTTTCGATTTTCGCGGGGTAAATGCAAGCGTTGTCTTCAATAATAATGAGGTGACCATTAGTGCCGAAGCAGACTTCCAATGTCAGCAGTTATTGGACATTTTTCGCGATCAATTAATTAGGCGCAATATAGAACCAAGTGTTATGGTCTTTAACGAAAAAGCTCTTCACTCAGGCAAAACATTTTCAATACCGGTGTCATTTAAAAACGGTATCTCAAGTGAAGTAAGCAAAATTATCGTCAAGATGATAAAAGGGCAAAAGCTCAAAGTTCAAGCGCAGGTTCAAGGAGATCAGATAAGAGTCACCGGCAAGAAGCGCGATGATCTCCAAAAAGTAATGGCACTGGTTCGGGAAGCCGATTTAGACCAACCGTTCCAATTCAAAAACTTTAAAGATTAATTAGCGATTAATCCATCCCCCACGGCCCTTATGAATCAATCATCTGAGCGAAAGTGCATAGACAACGAATTAACGCAATGCCTCGTGTTCTTCTCAGTGTAACGCTCTCCTTCAAACACATGGCCCAGATGACCGCCACAAGTAGCGCATAGAATTTCAATTCGGCGCCCATCTGCGTCTCTAACTCGCGCCACGGAACCTTCGATCTCGTCGTCAAAACTCGCCCAACCGCAGTGCGATGGGAATTTGCTCTCCGAGCTATATAAGGGAGAATCACAGCGCTTACAATTGTATACACCTTTCTTAAAGTGTTCGTTATAAACACCGCTAAAAGGTGGCTCCGTGCCCTTTTCTATAATAATATGGCGCTCTTCATTTGTTAGCTCATTGAATTTTTCAGTCATTTTTGCCCCCTCTCATCGCTTGACCGTTTCACTATATTTTGCGCTGCGAACCAGAGGTCATCAATCGCGGACTGCAAAAATTCAAGCTGTTTTATAACGCCTGACGAAATATCCCTGCTCGAGAGCATGCCTCTAGGTATATTTTCTCCAAACAATTTAACATAATCAAAAGCGGGATGCCCCAAGGCTGCAAACTCCCAATCGATGAAAACTATAGAGTCTTGCCGAATTATAATATTCTCGGCGATTAAGTCATGATGACATAAGACAGGCGCCCGGAAGCTTCTGTCTATTTCCTTGGCGACAATGCAAAGTCTCTCCCAATCAACCACTTCTGACGGATTATAAGGCAAATTTCCCGCATATCTATTGCAGCACTCAAGGTAGCTAAATCTATTGATATCGGATACACGGGTAGTCTGGATTCCATGAAGAACGGATGATAGATGCGATCGAAACTCAGAACTCTTAAGAGATTCATTATCTAATTTCACACCTGAAATATATTCTGTTACCAAAACATCTGCATCCCAATACAAAATATTTGGCACAAACTCTTTTCCTTCAAGAGCCTTAAGTATTTGCGCTTCTCTAAAACGATCAATGCCCAACTTATCAGAATCCATCGAATTGACCCGAACCACAGCTCGGAATTTTCCGCTCCGCACTAGAAAACTCCGATTCACAAGACCAGTGCTTAGTTCCTTTTCAACGATAGGCAGCGCATTGCAGGTCAAATCACTCGCTTTTCTCCAACACCTCCATTTCAGCAACGAGTCCTCCAGTAGCGTTTGTAATCTCTTTTCGATAAATTTTGCTCCAGTTATAGTAACCAATCGCCGCCAATATAAGATAAAGCACAAACATCAAAGCTGTCTGATATAGTTCCCTATCGACGAAAATAATAATCGATAGCGCATCAATTACCAGCCAGTATAACCAGTTCTCTAAAACTTTTTGAGCCACCATCACTGTAGCAACAACGCTACCCCAGGTCGTAAAAGAATCTAAAAAGGGAAATCTAGCGTCCGTATATGCTCGAAGCATCTGAGCAGAGATCAAGCTGCCAACAAATACAGCGCCGACGATTAATAGATGCCAAGAAGGTGGCCACCTACATATGTCACGCCCAACACCTTGCAAACCGGCTCGTTTCCACTGATCCCAGCCATAAACTGCCATGCCCATGTAGTATACATTGAGAAAAGATTCCATATAAAGTGACACAGTAGCAAAGATATAAACATAGATTGACGTACTTAAAAACGCCAAATACCAGCAAACACTATTTTCGCGCACTGCTAACACTAGGTAGCCAAGTGAAAGCAAAACCGCAAGCGATTCCAAGTTAAACCAAGCCATCAAGTGTTACAATGCCTCATAATCTGGTATGACTTTCAACACATAAACTGCCTTTTCAGACTTATCATTACAAATAGATATCGTGTCTTTTATAGCCTCCATGGCTTGTCCGTAATCGCCTTGCACTACCGTAGACGTGGGGAAAGTCTTTATCTTGAGATCTTTATGCAAATAAATTTTAGAGATGAAATCCTTAATTGGAGGCTTAAAATCACTATTAAAAGGATACATGCTCACATCAATTGTCACCTGCATTAGTTTACTCCTTTACATTACTTATTTATGACGCATCTAAAATTCATAGCGAGCACTAAATCCCAAAGTTTTAGGCTCCCCATACTGGTAATAAGGTTCGCTAGCGTAAAACTTTCTCGGATCATTTCCGAAACCTCCAAAGCCACGAACGATCACATCCTTGTCAGTCAAATTTCTGATCCAAAAAGAAACATCCCATTTGTCAAAACCATAGTTTAACTTTATGTTGAACAATTCATAGGGGTCGCTTCGCTCCTGGTGACTGGAAGACAAATAAAACTCGTCTTTACCCTCTATTTCTAGGTTCAGAGACAAATTTTCGTTTAAGATGTATTCCGCTCCTAGGTAGAATTGATAATTTGGCGCATGTGCCTGCTCCCGCCGATTCAAGAGTTTTGCTGCAGGGATATCATATTTAGTCTTGAGCAAGCCTAAGTTAATAAGAACTGACAAACGAGGAGTGACCATCCAAATCGTCTCAAGCTCTAGACCATAGTTGCTCCCTTCCGCTGAATTACCTATGAAGTCTACAAAGTCGCTCGCATAACTATCCTCTCGCGTTTGAACCAATGACTGCTTGATTTGGATATCCTTACGCTTCTGATTGAATGCTGAAAGCTGCCCCTGAAGCCGACCGTTCATCCATGTCCCCTTCATTCCCAGCTCGAAGTTCCACATTAATTCAGTATCAAACGCTCGATCTTCTAGTTCCAAAATTGGTTCACTGTTTACTCCTCCAGCCTTATATCCCCTGGAGATTAAGCCATATAGCATTATGTCTTCAGAATATTTATATGATAGAGAAATTCGCCCCCCCCATAAGTCCTCACTAATTTGGTGCCTAACCAAATCACTATCTTTGTAATCCGCATCTCTAGTCTCTAACCTCGCGCCAAAAGAAAGACTCAAATCGTTTTCATATTCCGTACTGACTTGACCATAAATAGCTCGATTCTTCGTGTCAAAATCGCTGCTAAAATCCATTGGCTCATAAGTGTATTGACGCAACAAGCGCTCGTTTTGTCGACGCAAATAGGCTCCAATTATCCAGTTGTAACTTTCCCCAAAAAACAGTATCGGTCGTTTTGAGACCAGTTTTATATCTAGTGCACTGTTTTCCCGGTCTCGCATATAATTATCTTCAGATGAGTACTCCCAACCTTCGCACGATAGGCCAATACATATATCTGGAAATGCCCAGTCCTCATCATAACCGTACTCTGAGTCGGTCTCTGCATGACTTAGCAAAGCAAATAAATCAAACCCGTCTTTAATGGACCATTTGTTATCGATCGCTAGTGCTTCTGACTTTTGCCGATCATGACCCGGTTTGTCGGATAAAGTAACACGTGTGTTATCCAGCGAAAAAGCATCATAACCATTGTCAATTTGTGCAAAAAATAGAGTGAAATTACTGGTAAAGGCAACAGTTGGCTGCCACTGCACGATAGCTCTCATTGATTTTTCGTCAATATTATCAGTATCGTCGCGTCGCAAGAATTCATTTTCCGTGTAACCATCACTCGAGTGCTTATGCACGGCTAGGCGATAGGCGGTATCATCGTTCATGGATCCACCAACAGCCATTTCTAATGAGCTCGTATCGAATCGGCCAGCCGATAACAATATGTTTCCTTCTGTGTTTTCCGTCGGTTGTTTTGATTTTAATGAAATTAAACCAGCTAGGGCATTTGCGCCATAGATCGTCCCTTGGGGCCCACGAAAGACTTCTACCTGCTCTAAATCCATCGTCGTAGCTGCACCGGCAATCCCAGTGAAGTCAATTCCGTCAATCAAGAGACCAACCGAAGGATTGAGAGGTTCAATGAATTGACTACGTTCACCTATCCCTCGAATCTGAAAAAAACGACCCCTTGATGCACCACTAGAAAAATTAACATTGGGAATGAGATTTATTAGATTTTCCAAATGTTTTGCCTCACGAAGTTCAATGGTTTTGGTATCTAGCACACTCAAACTGGCCGCAGTCTCAAAAAGTGAGGAGCGTCTCAAATCGGATTGGACTACAATCTCATTTAATTCGATACTCGAATATGTTTTGGAAGTCATACACGCTGCCAAAAGCGCAATGCAATGCCATAAAACAAAGATTGAGTATTTCCAAGGAATTGCGAAAAAATTTAGTAGGACCACTTTTTTCCTCCCTTTGGGATTCCGAGCTAAAAAAGGGGTCGAATGATTGGGGAGGAGCGGAAATTATAAAATCCTATTCCTACGCCGGCACGACCCGGATCAGGTTCAAAGGGTACATCTCAGGCTCTCGCCGCCCCTTAGGAAACTTAATGGTAGCAGTAAATTAAATATTCGACAATTAAATTGCTCGCGCGAGTATATTAATCAGCGATCACAAAATTTTAATAAGATTATAAATTTTCCAAACCGCGCTGAATAATCAATTGGGAAACATCTATAACTTTATTTCACTACAACCATTTCCACGAGACGTTGAAGAATCTCAGCTCTCTGAAGTCTCGATAACGACATAACTCTTTTACAGATGTCATCAATCACTTCGGCACTTGATGGGGAATCAGGATTATTAATGGCAGGTTGCTCTTTTGAAGCACCCCCGCCATCACTTTCATATAGAGTTTCGGGCGCAACTCCAAAATATTCGGCGATCCGCACTACTGAATCTCTGCGAAGATCTAAGGTAGCTTGACTGAGAATTCGATTAATAGTGGGCTGAGGCACCCCAGTTGCCCGCGACAAAGCACTTTGCGACAAGTTCCGCTGTCGCATCAAGCTCTCTAACTGTTTTCTTATACTTGGTTCCACGAGCCATCGGGCATACTATCAATGCCCATCCCTGTTAAAAATCTTATTATTATTTTTATTAGTTCTTATTAGTTCTTATTAGTTGTTATTCGTTGTTATTCGTTGTTATTCGTTGTTATTCGTTGTTATTCGTTGTTATTC
>MDTD01154979.1_pt1 | contig 20864 bp, 14 predicted proteins | sample 811221 | NCBI WGS metagenome assembly MDTD01 (sample SAMN05326646, study PRJNA326480) | marine metagenome | isolation source: seawater | place: Pacific Ocean: South West | collected 2011
AGGACTCGATCTTTACGGACCGTGCTACCACGGCGGAAAACGCCCCTTTATCTGTCATAAAAATGGAACAGCACTCTGGGGAAACCCGCCTATTCAGTCTTGGATGCAAGAGCCTAACGGTGCCCTTAAAACTCAATATAAAGGTTTTAGCAGCTTCAACGGGCAAGTGACTTTGCTTTATCAATTAGCAGGCCATAAAAGCACCACAGAAGTACGCGAAACTTTTTCCTCACAAGATGATACATTTATCAGAACTTTCCAGTTTGACTCATTAGAAGGGAACATAACCCATAAGGCTCATATCGAAGAAGGCACACCAATCAAAATTGATTTCCCCCAGACAGTTGCAATCCAAAGGAAGGATGATGTGTTGGTATGTATCCTAAAAGGGCAGGGGGCCATTAAAGTTATCAAAGATAAAATTGTCTTTAGTGAGGAACAGTTTACTGAAGAAGGCAGCACTAAGGGCAATCAATTCACAAGACATGAAGCCCAAATGGCTCAAATCATTGTTTCAATAAAAGAAAATAATTCACCATCTAAATTTGAACTTATAAGTTTTACCGCTAAAGATCCTATAGCGGCCGCAAAAGCAGCTCAGGGTTTTAGCATGCCTAAATTTAAGATAACGAACTCAAAGACTGTTCTTTTATCTGCCAACCCAAAAGCTCGCCGCAGTTTTGTCTTTGATCCACATTACAAAGTAGAAGCCCTTGCTTTGCCTGACATAAATCTTTTCGCTACAGGCATGGATTGGGTCAGCCCAAAAGACCTTGCGATTTGCACTTACACCGGTGAGGTCTGGATTGTAGAAAACGCTACCGGGCCCATCCAAAAAATGAAATATCGGCGGTTTGCGAGAGGAATGAATGAACCAATGGGCCTTCTAGTTAGAGACGGTCATATTTATTTGGGTAATAAATCCGAAGTAACCCGCCTTCAAGATACAAACGATGATGGAGTAGCGGATCTTTTCGAACGCGTGTCAAGTGATTGGGATTACACCGGAAGTTACAATTCCTTTTCCTATGGCCCTGTACTCGATAGAGACGGAAATCTGATCATAGCTAACGCCGGACATGCGGGACATTGGGACGCCAAACATATGGGTTGGGCTCTAAAAATTAGTCCTGAAAGTGAAAAGGCAACCCCTTTTGCCAGCGGGCTCCGCGAACCTAATGGCATTATTGCATTTGGGCAGGAGAAAGATTTATTTGTCACTGATAATCAAGGCGCATGGATTGGCGCATGTAAATTAAACCACGTAAAAGATGGCGGCTTTTATGGCCATCCCACCTCGAAGCCTGCGCCTAAAGAAGAATACATAGGAAGAGAATCGATGGACCCACCGGCAGTTTGGTTCCCTTATAAGTGGGTTCGCTCAGCAAGCGGAATGACTGAAATTATAGATGATAGGTTTGGCCCCTTTAAAGGACAGTTGCTTGTTAGCGACTTTCAGAATGCGGTCATAACGCGGGTCCAGCTAGAGAAGGTCGAGGGGCAATGGCAAGGCGCAGTATGGCCATTTCTAAAAGGATTCCAATCAGGCGTGAACAGAATAATCATGGGCAAAGATGGAAATCTATACGCAGGCGGAGGAAAAGTTAGAGCGTGGGCAGCAAACGCTCCAGCATTTCACAGCCTGGAAAGGGTAACCTTTACCGGCAAAACCCCCTTTGAGGTTCAATCCGTGAATGTCCTACCGGAAGGCTTTCGGATAAACTTCACTGCACCAGTTGATAAGGACACTGCCAAGGCTTTAGATGGTTTCGATGTGTGGCAATATAACTATAAGCTCCATAAGAAATATGGCTCTCCTGAGTTCAACCACGAAGGCAAGGCGGATAGTTTTACAGTAATTAAAATCGATGCTTTAACTGTATCAACGGATAGGCTCTCGATCACGATCGAGTTAAATGGATGGAAAGCAGGTTATGTAACAGGCGTCAGAGCGTTGGATGTTCGATCGCAATCTGGATCAAAGCTTTGGCACGATACATTTTATTATACACTAAATCGTATCCCAGAAAAATAAATCTACCCGTATCCCTAGCCTTGCACATCACACAAATATCCCTAGTATAAATACTGTGCGCGGCTTGCTCTACATCTGCCTAACATTTAGCGGGCTATTGATTTCAGCGGAATCCGACAAGCATTGGGCGTTCATAAAACCGGAAAGGCATTCATTGCCTAAAGTCGAGCAAACCGAATGGCCCCTGAACCCCATAGACCACTTTGTGCTTTCCAAGCTTGAAGAGGCAGGCATTGAACCTTCTCCTGAAGCAGGGCAAACAACTTTATTGCGTCGGGTCTATTTTGACTTAATCGGCTTACCGCCCACCCCGGGTGAAACAGATAAATTTTTAGACGACCAAGGTAAAAACGCATATTCCAAAATTGTAGATAAGCTCCTTTCTTCAAAACACTATGGCGAAAGATGGGGCCGCCATTGGCTTGACCTTGCGCGTTATGCTGACAGTAATGGTTACAGCCACGATTCCCCGCGAACAATTTGGAAATACCGAGATTGGGTTATCGACGCCTACAATAAGAATCTTCCTTTTGACCAATTTATAATAGAACAAATTGCCGGGGACATGCTTCCTGAAGCGACAATAGACCAACGTATTGCCACCGGTTTTCACCGTAACACTCAAATCAATACTGAAGGGGGCGTAGACAAGGAACAATTTCGAATCGACTCTATTTTTGACAGAGTAGCCACCACTGGAGAAGTGTTTTTTGGATTAACATTTGGCTGCGCCCAGTGCCATGACCATAAATTTGACCCCATATCACAATCAGAATTTTTTCAATTGTTTGCATTTCTTAATCAGGCTGATGAGCCAAGAATTGAAGCACCTTCCGCAGGAGAATTAGAATTAATTAAGCAATATAACTCAAAATTATCAAAACTTGAGATTCGCCTGAAGGAACTACCTGAGAATTCTTTGGCCAGAAAAAAATTAACCGGTGAAATAACCAAGCACAAAAAAACTCGTCCTAGGGTTACTACAACGCTTGTCATGGCCCAACGCAAGACGCCCAGAGCTTCTCACCGCTTTGTTAACGGTGACTTTACCCGGCCCGCAGAACAAGTGAAACCGGGGACGCCTGCCATACTTCATAATCTCCCTGATAAAAAAAATTCTAACAGGCTTGATTTTGCATATTGGATTGCCAGCAAGAATAACCCCCTCCTGGCAAGAGTTACGGTAAACCGAATTTGGCAACATTATTTCGGAATTGGAATAGTTGAAACTGAAAATGATTTTGGAACCCAATCCCTGCCACCCAGTCACCCGAAGCTTTTAGATTGGCTGGCAACTGAATTTATGCGCCTTGGATGGAACCAAAAGGCTATTCATAAACTTATTGTTACTTCAGCCACCTATAGGCAATCGTCGAACAACCGTTCTGAACTTACTAGAGCCGACCCGGCTAATAAATTATTAGGCAAACAATCCCGCCTAAGACTAGATGCGGAAATTCTACGTGATAACGCTTTGGCAGCAAGTGGACTTTTGTCTAAAAAAATGGGCGGCCCCGGAGTCTATCCACCTCAACCTCAAGGCTGCATGAACCTAGGTCAATCGCGTCGGAAATGGACGGCTAGTTCAGGCGAGGACCGTTACCGACGAGCCGTATATACCTACCGCTGGCGTGCAACTCCTCACCCCGCACTTAATGTTTTTGACACCCCGGATGCTTTCGCCAGCTGCACACGAAGAATCAGGTCCAATACACCGCTCCAGGCACTGACTCTACTAAATGATCCTGCATTTTTTGAAATATCCCAAGGATTCGCTGAACGCCTTATCCAAGAAGGCGGCAATACTGATGAGACAAGGATAGAGATGGGCTTTCGCCTTTGCCTCGCTCGCAAGCCATCTGCGCACGAAGTATCGGTCCTTAAATCTTTTTTAAATAAACAAAGAACTCTTTACACCGATATAGACACGAAAACACTGACCCTGGTGGCTCAGCGTACCAATGGCCCTGTCGTTCCGGAAAGTGACCGCAGCGAGCAGGCGGCATGGACCATGCTCGCAAGAGTCCTACTGAACCTAGATGAAACCATCACGCGTGAATAACCTTCAGGAGACAACCCGACGTCATTTCTTTGGCCAATGCGGAATAGGGCTTGGCTCAATTGCGCTTGGCTCGCTCATGAATAATAAAGCGTTTACAAGTCAGGGGTCCATAAAGCAATTCCACTTACCGCCTAAGGCAAAAAATGTCATATTTCTTTTTATGGCAGGAGGCCCATCACACTTAGACCTTTTCGACTGGAAACCTGAACTAGTGAAAAGGGATGGCCAAAATATCCCTGAATCATTCATTAAGGGAAAACGATTTGCCTTCATGAATAGCTCATTCAAAAACCCCCAAAAACTCCAGGGAACTATCAGAAAATTTACACAACACGGCCAAAGTGGCATGTGGGCTAGTGAATGTTTCCCGCACATAGGTTCGATCGCCGACGAAATAACCTTGGTACGAACCTGTAAAACAGATTTGTTCAACCACGCCCCTGCAAAACTGTTTATGAATACCGGGTCCGGCATCTTCGGCAAACCTAGCATGGGCTCCTGGATTACCTATGGTATCGGAAGCGAATCCAGCAATCTACCTGGGTTTGTGGTTCTTCAATCAGGACCCAGAGGCCCAAGAGGAGGAGCGGTAAACTGGGCAAGTGGATTTTTACCAACTACACATCAAGGAGTTCCTTTGCGCGGCAGCGGAGATCCTATCCTTAATTTAGCTAACCCGGCAGGAGTCAGCACAAGATCCCAGCGTGATTCTCTGGATACATTAAGAGAATTGAACCTCAAGCGCCTGATGGAAACTGGAGACGAAGAGATTCGCACGAGAATCGCTAGCTATGAGATGTCCTATCAAATGCAATCGAGCGCTCCGGAATTAATGGATTTATCCCAGGAATCAGAATCTACTCTGGATTTATATGGAGCAAAAAAAGATCAATCCAGTTTTGCCAGAAACTGTCTTCTGGCCAGAAGACTGGTAGAACGCGGCACGCGTTTCGTCCAACTTTACCACACCAACTGGGACCACCATGGAGGGCCCACTGAAACTCTCACCAAGCACCTTACGCAAGTCACAAAGCAAGTAGACCAACCCGCAGCCGCCCTTGTGAAAGACCTCAAGGCGAGAGGCTTACTGGATGACACCCTTGTGATTTGGGGAGGAGAATTCGGGCGCACCCCGATGAGCGAAAAACGCACAACGCTTGGCAGGAACCACCATATCGACGCATTCAGCATGTGGTTCGCGGGGGCGGGGGTTAAACCAGGCAACGTAGTAGGCGAAACAGACGAGTTCGGGTTCGGCGCAGTAGACAGGGAATGTCACGTTCACGATTTACATGCCACCATACTTCACCTTCTGGGCATAGACCACGAAAAGCTTACATATAGATTTCAAGGCCGTGATTTCAGATTAACCGATGTTGCGGGCAGACTGATTAAACCTATGCTTACTTAATGAGCTGCCTGATTGAAAAGATCGAGGCTGAAGCTGCATCTCTTTTCCCGAAGCATTGCCATATTTTGGTTGCCGTATCAGGGGGGGTAGATTCCATGGTGTTACTTCACTGCCTAAAATTATTATCCAATTATGAGCAACATGAATGGAAAGTATCAGCTGCCCATTTTAACCATATGCTTAGGGGAACAGAATCAGATAAAGACCAAGCGTTGGTATCTAAATATGCCGAAAAGTTAAACGTTAAAGCTGCCCAAGGTGAATGGAAACATGATGCAAAATTAATCAAAAAACACGGAATAGAAATGGCAGCCCGAGAAGCGCGTTATAAATTTCTCGCTAAAACTTCTAGAAAGCTTAGGTGTAAATATATCGCAACAGCACATCACTCCGGTGACCAGGTGGAAACCTTTTTATGGCGTTTAGTGCGCGGGGCTGGAGGCAAAGGGCTTGGTGGGATCCAGCCATTATCCTCGTTAACCATTGATAAAAACATCAACCTGACGCGGCCTCTTTTAAATTTCAGCAAAGAAGAACTCCTTCAATACGCACGCGACAATTCAATCCCATTCAGGAAAGACCACACAAATACAAACACAAAACACCTTCGCAACAAAATTCGAAAAAATCTAATACCTTATTTAAAGCGAAACTACAGAACGAATATTGAAACTTCTATTTTGCAATCCCAAGATCTCGTTTTTACGGATGCAGATTACTCAAGTGAATCTGCCATACGCTGGCTAGAGGCAGGCACGCGCGACCCTTTTGTCAATCTTCATAAAGCAGTCAAGCGATGGGTTGTCTGGCATCAGTTAATTCAATTCAATATCGAACCACAATACTCCTTGATTGAGGATTTAATCGGTTCTGTAGGCAAGTCTATCTGCGTTTGCGAAGGATCACATGCAACTCTCGAATCCAACGGCATATTACGGCTCAATAAATTTGACCAACTCAACTTTAATAAGCTGCAAACATTAATCCACTTGAAGAGTAGGTGGACAACCCACAACTTTGGAAAAACCCAAATCAAATGTAAGGTCACACCACAAAAGCTTAATATACCAAGTGAAGAGGTTTTCGATGCCCATTGCCTCGGGAAACATATCCTGTTGAGATATTGGCAACCAGGGGATCGCTTTCACCCAATCGGATGCAAACATAATGCAAAATTACAGGATTTATTCACTAATGCTAAAATAGGAGCCAGAGAAAAGCGTTCCTGCGTAGTGGCGTGCACTAGTGATGGTTCTCCTTTCTGGGTTCAAGGCCTTCGCATCGGTGAATTGGCAAAAACCACCAGCAAGACCACTAAATTCTTACATTGGAAATGGTGTAAAATCTAATATATTGATGAAATCTGTTTTTATGTTAAAATTAGTGTGACACGAAGAAATGGATACCGGAGAAAATAATCAAGAGAGCTCCCTGAAACCTTGGATAATCTATCTACTAATTTTTGGAGCTATTTTCATGCTCCTCATGATGGGCAAGAAAAAGACTGAAAACCCGAATACTATCTCGTACGACGAATTTTTCGGAATGGTCACAAACAAGACGGCCGATGGAGAGGGTATACTCATAGAGGCCAAAATTAAGTTTTCCCAAGGTTCTGAGCTAAAAGAAATAACAGGAAAATCGAGGCAAACAAGAGACACCGAAAATGGGTTGGTGTTTGTTAAAACACAAACAAAAGAAAATAGAAAAGGGATTAAAGAGAAATCTTTTCAGCTTAAGTCTACAATTCCAGAAGAGCATGAAACGATAATCTATGGTCATCCTAAAATTGAGCAAGAGCAGGAAAGCACCCTGCTATACAGCTTTTTGCTGACAATGCTGCCTTTCCTTTTAATCGTTTTCTTTATTTATTTTTTCTTCATCCGCCAAATTAAAATGGCAGGCAAGGGGGCAATGAACTTTGGGAAAAGCAAGGCCCGCATGACAAATAAGGACAAGAACAAGATTACCTTCAAGGATGTAGCAGGAGTTGATGAGGCAAAAGACGAGGTTTTCGAATTGGTTGATTTCTTAAAAGACCCCAAGAAATTCCAAAAACTTGGAGGCCGTATACCTAAAGGTATTCTAATGGTCGGCTCTCCGGGCACGGGAAAGACACTCTTAGCAAAGGCGATTGCAGGAGAAGCCGATGCAGGCTTTTTTAACATTAGCGGATCCGATTTCGTTGAAATGTTTGTTGGAGTAGGAGCCAGTCGAGTTCGAGATATGTTTGAACAAGCCCGAAAAAGCACCCCTTGCCTCGTCTTCATAGATGAAATTGACGCAGTCGGTCGTCATCGTGGTCATGGACTTGGTGGAGGGAACGACGAACGTGAGCAAACATTAAATGCCTTATTGGTAGAAATGGATGGCTTCGATTCACAGGACGGAATCATCATTATCGCGGCAACAAACCGACCTGACGTTCTTGATCCTGCATTGCTAAGACCTGGGCGATTTGACCGACAAATCACTGTAGCATTACCAGATGTAAGAGGGCGCGAAGCAATCCTTAAGGTCCATGCAAAAAAGGTAAAATTAGCAAAAGAAGTCGATTTATCAGTTATAGCACGCGGCACTCCAGGATATTCAGGCGCTGAATTAGCAAACCTACTCAATGAAGCTGCCCTCCTTGCTGCCCGTAAGAACAAGAAACGTATTAGGATGATTGAGCTGGAAGAAGCCCGTGACAAAGTGCGCTGGGGCAGGGAACGGCGAAGCCTTGCTATGAGCGAGGAGGATAAAACTAGAACTGCCTGGCATGAAGCAGGCCATGCTATTCTGAATGTCCTGCTGGAACATTGCCATCCCTTACACAAAGTAACCATAATTCCGCGCGGGCAGTCGCTCGGGTCAACGATGAGCCTGCCTAAAGAAGACGTCCTCAATCATCATAAACTTCAATTGGTTGATACCATTTGCATGACGATGGGCGGCCGGATTGCTGAGGAGATGTATTCGGGTGATATCTCCTCAGGAGCAGCCGGGGATATCCAACAAGCAACAAAAATGGCTAGAGCCATGGTTACACAGTTTGGGATGAGTAAAGAATTAGGGATGGTTCAATATGGCGGTGACAACGAATACGTGTTTCTCGGTCGCGACATGGCTCAATCCAAAGACTATAGTGAAGACACTGCTCAATTAATCGATACTGAGGTTAAATCCATCATCAATAGTGCATACGACAGAGCTCATAAACTACTGTCTGATAACCACGATAAAGTTCAGGCAATCGCTGATGCGTTAAAGGAATACGAAACTCTTGATGCGCAACAAGTTGAACAAATTGTTAAAACTGGGAAATTTGATCCACCAAGTGACCAGAATAAGGATAAAAGCAACATGACTGGCGCGGAAGCAGCCACCCCAACTGCCGATGATCCCAAAGACGAAGACTCTTCTGAACCTAACGCGGGACTTAATGATGGATCTCCCGCCCCGGCTCCAGCCTAATAACCCATGAAAATAGCGCCCTCTCTGCTTGCCGCGGACTACGGGAAATTTGCATCCGAGACAAAACGCGCTGAGCGCTCAGGAGGTGATTGGCTTCATTTGGATATAATGGATGGGCATTTTGTTCCGAACATATCATTCGGCCCCGATGTAGTTAGCTCAGTAAGACCAACTTCAAAAATGTTTTTTGATGTGCACTTAATGTGCGCAAAACCCGAGACCCTCATAGATTCGTTTGTTTCAGCCGGCGCAAATCAACTAACCATCCATTGTGAATTAGGTGAAAAAATACCCGACCTGATATGGCATATTAGACAATTAAACTGCAAGGTTGGGCTGGCATTGAATCCTCCAACCAACATATCCGCAGTTGAACCCTACTTGGATAAAATCGACCTGCTTCTTATTATGACTGTTAACCCCGGCTTTGGTGGTCAAAAATTTATGCAAGAATGCCTGCCAAAAGTTCAAAAGGCATGGGATTGGAGAATGCAACGGGGGTTGGGGTATCGCATCCAAGTCGATGGCGGTATTGTAAATAATACTGCTGCAGAGTGCGCTCGAATGGGGGCGGATACCTTCGTAAGCGGCACCGGGCTGTTCAGTAAACGCAATATGAAAAGTGCCATTAAGACTATGCGTGAAAATGTTGAAAAGAATCGACGAAGACAATGAAAACAATCAACCGGATTAAATTTGGAACTGACGGTTGGCGCGATGTTATTGGTGAAAATTACACTTTTGATAATGTTCGGTCTGTTGCGCAAGCCACAGCAGATTACTTCAAACAAAACCGCCCCAATAAAACGAAAAAAATCGCAGTTATAGGTTTTGATCGAAGATTTCTATCTGACGAATTTGCCCAACTTGTGGCAGAGATTATGGCGGGAAACGGGTTTAAAGTTTTAATTGCCGATGGTCCGGTGCCAACTCCAGTTGTATCCTGGCATACACATAAACAAAAAGCGTGTTTTGGCATTATGATAACGGCCAGTCATAACCCGGCACGATTTAACGGATATAAGATAAAACTTCATCATGGAGGACCAGCTGACGGAAATACCTGCCGTTCTATTGAGCAAAAAATCGGGAAACAAAAAATTAAATACACCTCATTTGCCACAGGTTGCAAAACCGGCAAGATTCGGCCCTTTAATTTAATGCCTAACTATTTTTCAGCATTAAAAATGATTGTAGATTTCAAAAAAATTCAGAAATCCGGTCTTTCTTTTGCTCATGAACCTCTTTTTGGAGTTGGGGCTTCTTGTTTTGATGAATTACTAAAAAACTCGAACTGCACGGTGAGGACATTTAATGCAACCCATGACCCAAATTTTGGAGGGATCAACCCAGAACCAATAGAATCCAATTATTCACTTAGCAGCGAGAAATTAAAACATAAGCCCGCTGATTTTTGCCTAGTCACAGATGGAGATGCAGACCGTATAGGCGGCATGGATGGCAATGGCCGTGCGTTGACAACCCACCAGATTATTTGCCTTCTGCTACACCATTTTATCTCAAATAGAAAAGAGCAGGGGAGGGTGGTGAAAGCACTCACCACAACTTCAATGGTGGATGCGATATGCCAAAAACATGGACTCACCCTGACAGAGACCGGGGTCGGATTTAAATACATATGCGAAGAGATGCTAAAGGGCGGGACCCTTCTGGGCTTTGAAGAAAGCGGAGGAATCGGATTCCCCTGCCATATACCAGAACGTGATGGAATTCTCGCCGGACTAATGGTGCTCGAGCTACTTGCAGTTGAAGGCAAACCGCTTAAGCTACTGCTTAACAATTTAAAAAAATCATACGGGAATTTCGAGTACGGGCGAGTAGACACTCACTTTCCCATCTCAAAACGATCCTCTCTGATGAAAGAAGCCATTGAAAAAGCTCCAAAAAGTTTATTAGGTGAACCTGTCCAGCGCATCCAATCATTTGATGGAGTTAAATACACAAACCGAAGCGGATCTTGGCTAATGCTTCGAGGCTCCGGCACTGAGCCTGTTTTGAGGATTTATGCAGAAGCACCAAGCTCTCGAGATGTCAACAGCCTCTTGAAGAAAGGTCGGGCTCTAGCTAAAAGAGTAGAGCATCAGTAGTATTTTCTTTTCACCGAGCTGGATAACGGTATTTTTTCGCCCGTTGAATTAAGCTGCAATGGATCCATTACATATTCGAAATTTCAGCATCATTGCTCATATTGATCACGGGAAAACAACCCTGAGCGATAGATTGCTGCAATGCACCCACACAGTCAGCCAAAGGGAAATGGAGGACCAGCTGCTTGATTCAATGGATTTAGAACGAGAGCGTGGCATTACAATTAAATCGCATCCTGTCACTATGCATTACACCGCGCAAAATGGTGAAACTTATGAGCTCAATCTCATCGACACACCAGGACATGTGGATTTTTCCTATGAAGTTTCGCGTAGCCTTGCAGCCTGCGAGGGGGCCCTGCTTATAATTGATGCAGCTCAGGGCGTTGAGGCCCAAACCGTGGCAAATGTCCACCTTGCCATGAAGCAAAATCTGGAAATATTGCCAGTTATCAATAAAATTGATTTACCTCATGCCGACACCAAGAACGTTATAACCCAAATCGAAGAAATATTAGCGATACCGGGGGAGGATGCACTTCTTTGCAGTGCCAAGGAAGGAACGGGGATAGAGGAGATTCTTGAGGCTGTTATAGATAGAATTCCACCACCCAAAACCGACCCTAACGGTAAACTTCAAGCTTTGGGTTATGATTCAGTTTATGATCCTTACAAGGGAGTTATCATCTACACGCGAGTATTTGACGGAGAGCTGAAGCCTTCTGCTCAAGTGAGACTACACCATTCGGCTAAAACAATTGAAATTAAGGAAGTCGGTAGTTTTAATCCAAAACCCTATGTGCGCGATCGCTTGGGTCCGGGGGAAACAGGATATCTTACAGGAAACATCCGTTCACCTCGTGATGTTAAAATGGGAGATACAATAGTTGACCTTCGAGACCCAGCTGAACCACTAGAAGGATTCAAAGAAGTTCGTCCCATGGTTTATAGCGGCATTTACCCAATTCTTTCAGCTGACTATGAACACCTCAAAAATAATTTGGCTAAGCTTCAACTAAATGATCCAGCTCTATTTTATCAACAGGAAAGCTCCACCGCACTCGGTTTTGGATTCCGCTGTGGATTCCTCGGCTTACTACATTTAGAGATCGTCCAAGAAAGACTTAGGCGCGAGTATGGTATGGACATAATTGCCACTTATCCCAATGTGGTATATCGCATTATGCAGACTGATGGCAAAGACCTTGAAATCGATAACCCAATTCACATGCCCGACCCTTCGGTTATTGATTATATAGAAGAACCAATTGTAAACACTCATATCATGTGTCCCAATGAAAATATTGGCGACATGATGAGCCTTATTACTGAAAAAAGAGGCACTGTTGAGCATACTGAATCACTTGATGGCACAAGGATAATGCTTGAAGGCACAGTGCCAATGAATGAGATATTGGTCGATTTTCATGACCGAATAAAGAGCCTAACAAGTGGCTTTGGCAGCATGGATTACGAACCGGCAGGCTACCAACAATCCAAAATGGTAAAGCTCGACATGCTGGTAAACAGTGAGCCCGTAGATGCATTTTCATGCATCGTCCACTTTGACAAGGCAGAGCAGCGGGGCAGGGCGCTGGCAGCCAAGCTCAAGGAAGTCATCCCACGCCAGCAATTTAAGGTAGCAATACAAGCAGCAATAGGAGGAAGAATAATAGCCAGAGAAACGGTAGGAGCCGTCCGAAAAGACGTGACGGCAAAGTGTTATGGGGGTGATATTTCCCGCAAACGCAAACTGCTGGAAAAACAGAAAGAGGGAAAAAAGCGAATGAAATCAATCGGGTCAGTAAACATTCCTCAGGACGCTTTTATAAAGGTACTAAAAGCATGATTATCAATTGGCGTTGGTTTATTTCAAAATCTTTACGTGATGCTTGTGAAGAGCGCAAACAGGTAATCAAATTACTATCGGCACAAAAAGATTTATTAAATCCATCAAGCATCAGAGAAATCGAAGAAGCTATTAAAGAACTGGATATAAAAGGTAGAGGGAAGCTTGATCGCGAAAACCTCAAGGCCGCCAGAGAAAACCTACTAACCAAAGCTGAGCAAAATTTGGCCGCCTACCCAAATGCGAAATATCGCGACTGGGTAGAAATGTTCCTTGTAGTCGCAACGTTGGTTTTAACTTTCAGATCATTCTTTTTTCAACCTTTTAAAATCCCCACCGGCTCAATGCAGCCAACCCTTTATGGAATAACCGCGGTAGACAATAACAAGATTGAATCAGGCGATATTCTCGGGAAAATTGAAAACGGGATACTCACAACTTCAAGACAGCTTATCGAGCCCAACGGCGAACCTGAAAGCATTGATAAAATATATGTAGATGCACCATTTTTTGTGCCGGAAGATAAGGGCCGTATAGTAAGCCTTATTAATGATAAAAAAGATGTACGGATTTTGGACTTCGTATCTAAGAATGAGGTTAAAGTCGACTACACATCTGAACTACCTCCGCAACCCATAGAAATCAAACCCTCTCCACCACCTAGCCTGGCTGGCCGTGTCTTAAACAAACTTAAAGGGCTCTCATACCACAGCCTCATCGCAGAGGGCAATTGGACATTAAAGATGATCCATCCGCCCCAATCTATTCTCCCTTTAATCACGAAACAGGTAATCGAATTCATCGATGAATCCGGTAATGTGATTAAAAAAACAATTTGGTTCCCACCGGTAAGAGGCAATGAACCCTTAATCAATATGGCTCCAGTTATGGATGGCAGATATATACCTCAATCACCACGGATAGATCATACTAGCAATCCAGTTTCTCATATACCCATCATATTAAAAAGCGAATTTAAAAGTGGTGATTACGTATTTAACATACAAGTAAAAACCGGAGATCATTTGTTTGTTAATAGAATGACATATAATTTCAGGAAACCTAAACGTGGAGATATCGCGGTATTTACTATCAGCCAAGACACCATACCTTCACGCAGTTTTGCCGCGCCTAAAGAAGAAACATTTTATATTAAACGTCTTGTTGCCCTTGGTGGAGATAACTTATCACTCGGCAGTGACAACCATCTTATAATAAACGAGCAGCGCCTTGACGCTAACAATCAAGGTTTCGAGTTTATTTATAGCCACCCAAAGATTATTGGCTCTAACGGTGATCAATTAACTCAAAACAACTTAAGAGCGCCCGAAAACTCAATTTACTCAGGACATACACAGATGAGTAATTTATCATCTCACCAATCAATTGAGATTAAACCCGGTCACTATTACATGCTTGGTGATAACACTACAAACAGCCGAGATTCGCGAGAATGGGGTGAACTCCCATATGAAAACGTAATCGGTCACTCATCGTTTGTCTACTGGCCCCCATTATCCCCACGATTTGGCTGGAGCCACCGCTAGCCATAACAACACACCTCCGCCCACCAAACTATCACACTCAGTTTCGCACAATATATGTTATATGCATTACTGTTTTGTGGCTAGTTTATGTTTCATATAGGCGATGATATTCTGTTAAGGAGCTTTGCCAGGAAAAATCCTCTTCCATTCCTCTAATTCGTAACGCATTCAGAGCTTTTTGGTCTTTATAGAGGTTGAGTGAATTATTAATTGCTTCACATAATTTATCTGAAGTCGGTTCATAGAATTTTATTCCCGTTGCATTTATATCTGGGAGATCTTTGACTGTATCATGTAACCCTCCTACCGCATGAACAATGGGAGGGGTTCCGTAACGCAGGCTATAAAGTTGATTAAGCCCGCAAGGCTCAAAACGTGATGGCATTACATAGAAATCTGAACCTGCCTCAATAAGATGGGCTAACCCATTGTCATACCCCTCAACAAACCTCATGGCATCAGGAAACTTATTTGCTAAGAGATTAAGCTGGTTAACTAAACACTCATCACCTGAACCCAGAATTATTACATGTGCCAATCTTTCGCACAATATTTGATGGAGGCTTTCAATCAGGATATCAATACCTTTTTGATGCGCCAATCGGCTGATTGTTCCATACAGGGGTAAATTTGTAGAAGGAAAATTAAATTTGGACTTCAAAAATGTTTTGCATGCGAACTTACCGGATAAATCACTTTTATTGTATGGCTTTGGCAGAAAAAGATTCTTCTCAGTGCTCCATTGCTCATAATCTACCCCATTTAATATTCCAGTTAAATTTACCTTTCTAGATTGAAGTACCCCTTCCATTCCCTCTCCAAATTCAGGAGTAAGGATCTCTTTAGCATACCCAGGGCTAACGGTTGTGATCTGATCTGCATAATGCAAACCCGCCTTTAAATAATTTAGCTCTCCCCAGTATTCCGGCCCTTCTTGCGTAAAATAACTGCTTGATAAATTGGTGATGTCGAATCGGCTGCCTTCGCATTGACCTTGATAAGCAAGATTGTGGATAGTGAGAATTGTCCTTGGCACCTTCCCCTGTTGGCTTAGTTTTAATAACATTGGCACGAAAGCAGTTTGCCAATCATGGACATGAACCACATCATACTTGTGGGAAATTTGAGCTACAGCCTTGCTCAAAAACATAAATCGCTCCGGATTATCCCAATACCCGTCAGATCCCGACATATATAATCCGGGCCGATTGTAGAAACCCTCGTTTTCAAGAAATAACACTTGGACACCCGAAGCAGTCCTTGTTTCCCACCATTGACCGTTAAAAGAATCTTGACCGAGTTTGATTTCAAATTCTGAACCACATGGAGCTATATCATAATTCCCATTACGGACTTCTTTGTACAAAGGAGTAGCTACTGTTACCTCTTTTCCTGACCGTGCGAGTGCTCCGGATAGCCCCGCTACCATATCAGCCAAACCCCCTGTTTTTGAGAAAGGAAAAAACTCTGCGGTGGCTTGCAGAATTCGCATTCTTCAGGGTGCCGGGATCACGTCAGTATGCAAATATGGCTGCAGAAGTTTTGGGATTTTTACTGAACCATCCACTTGCTGGTAAGTTTCCAGTAAGGCAACAAAAAGCCTAGCTAAGGCCACCCCGCTTCCATTAAGAATGTGCGGAAACTTTGGCCCTCCCCCATCAGACTTATAGCGTAATTTCATTCTTCTTGATTGAAAGTCCTCGGTATTTGAGACGCTACTAACCTCAAGATAATCACCCTGTCCCGGTGCCCATACTTCTATGTCGTAGGTTTTTGCTGCAGCAAAACCCATGTCTCCTGAACTCAGTGTAATAACACGATAATGCAACCCTAATAACTGCAGAACTTTTTCCGCGTTTTGAAGCATTTTCTCTAGTTCCTCATAACCATTTTCGGGTTTAACTACTTTGATCAATTCCACTTTATCAAACTGATGAACTCTAATCATTCCACGGGTGGCCACTCCTGCTGCCCCTGCTTCCGCTCTAAAACAGGGGCTATAGGCGCAATAACGCTTCGGCAAATCAGACTCGTGGAGTATTTCACCACGGTGCATATTGGCCACTGGAGCCTCAGCTGTTGGAATTAAATAACGCTTTCCCAAAGTGTTGCTATCCAATCCTTCTTGGATTGCGTATGCCTGATCCAAGAATTTAGGAAATTGCCCTACCCCCTCCATGCATTCAGATTGAACCATAAACGGAGGACTTACCTCCGTGTAGCCATGTTCTTTCACATGCAAATCGAGTAAAAATTGAATTAAAGCCCTTTCCAAACGAGCACCCCATCCAATATAAAGCAGAAAACCACTTCCGGCCAATTTAGCGCCACGCTCAAAATCTATTAACTCCAAACTCTCACAAATATCGATATGACCTTGGGGTTTAAAGTCGAAATTAGGCTTTTCTCTTTCAATTTTAATTTCTTTGTTGAATGATTCATCTGGGCCGACCGGAACCGATTCATGAGCAAAATTAGGCAGCGTAAGTATTAATGCATTAAAAGCCTCTTCTGATTCTGATTTACGGTGATTTAACCCATCTATTTTATCACCTAACTCACGCGTCTCTGATTTTTTTTCTTCAGCCTTCTCTTTTTCCCCCTTACCCATAAGCATTCCAATCTCCTTGGAGGAAGCATTAAGTTTAGCTTGAAGCTGCTCTAGCTCAGTCACTATTGCGCGACGACTCTCATCTAAACCCAGCAATTCTTCAATTAGCTTGGGAGATTCGCCGCGTTCTTCTAGCTTCTTCCGAGATAATTCAGGTTCTTGACGAATGAATTTAATATCCAGCACGGAGCGGGATTATAGTGGTCGAACCCCAGAGGGCAAGGCATTGAAGTTAAGATGCTAATGCTATATAAGATGCCCATGATAATTGGCTCTATAGCATCGCTCCATCTGCACCCTGATGTATCCGGAGACCTAATGGTTAATGTAAAAAGTTTTGAGCTTATTGCTGATGTTGGAATTAAGAAGAATGGCGGCAACCGAAACTATGGCAACAATGGTCGTCGCCAAGTAAGCTTAATAGAACGCGAACAACTATCAGAACATGCAGTCGATCTGGCCATACCTTATTTTTCCCCGGGACAAGTTCGGGCAAATATTGAAACTGAAGGCATTAACCTAGTCGAATTAATAGGCTCCAACATCAGTATCGGTAAGACTAAGCTCCAAATAATCGAGGCAAGAACCCCCTGCGATAAAATGGATAAAATATTCCCTGGCTTAAGGAAAAAAATGGGGAACGAAAAACAAGGAGTTTTAGCCGAAGTTATCGAATCCGGGATCATTCAAGAAGGTGATAAAATAATACTTTCAGATTAATGCATCTCAATATCGCAAGTCCCTATCCCACCTTTGTAGAAATTGAACTGCACATTTGGGTGGTCCGACAACAAACTCATGGGAACTGAGCTGTCGGCGACTCCTTTCGAAATCATAAGCGTGGTCAACCTCTGGCCTAATGGATTGTCGTGATTTCCTGCATGCCAAATTGAAACTTTATCCGCCTTCCAGGTTTCCTTAGGGCCCACGGTTATCGCCTTTTGCGGAACCATGGTGATGTTTCCCCCACCACTTGTACGGGCATTTTGAGCAAGCGTGACAGGGTGCAGATCAACAATCCGGGTTTCCATCTTTCGGTATTCTTTGGGCGATGGCGGAGAATTCCTCCATTTTCCTTTTCGTGGCAGTGGATCATTAAATGCCCAATGTTTTATATCCCCCTGCCCTCCCTGCATAACTGCGCAACGAACACTTTCCCAACTATTAATATATGTCTTTAGATCTGAGCGGGGGAAATGGAGGTTTTCTTCCGGCATTCGTAAAGTCCTATCAATACGATTAAAACATAATTCTCGATCAGCTTTTTCAAAAGAAAGAGGATGTGTAACAGGCACCTCCTTTGCTCCATCATACCATTCATCCATACCCCAAAAGTGTGATGAACTTAACTTAATGCCCAGTGAATTAACCAACCTAGCGACCAAAGGCAACTGTTCGGTGGGCCCTATAGGCCCGCATATGCCCACTGGATTATCGGGAGTAGATGCTCGCCATGACTCAATATACTCCAATGCTTCAGCCAGGTAAAAATCCTCTAATGTATCATACATAACCACTTTGAAACCAGGCCGTGATAAACCCTTCATTTGGTGAAGGCTTAATTTGGCGGCATCTTTTATGATGTCATCTTCTAGAGTGGTATAGTCCCACCATTGAGGTGCAATCGTACTAAGCTTACGGGGCATAATTAGATTCCTTTTACTATCTTCCGTTCATATACCGGATTCACCATATAAGAGACTCCTAATGCTTCAGACAATGGGTCTATTTCATTTTTACTAAAGCCGAAATGTAAATGCCTACGCCATCCTTCGGCGTGCTTGAATCTCTTGGACAATTTGCCAGTCTCAATTGACATCTCCTCGGCAGACTTCAGGTAAGAATTCATACCTTGACTAGCTTCAAGCCAACCCTGTTGACTAGCGTGAACCGATAAGGCCTTCATCTTTTTATCATGAACTTTTGATGTGTCCACAAACGCACCTGCCACAACTTTTTCTCTCAACGGACCTTGAAGACTATGCGGCATGGCGTGATACACAGCCACATCACTGTTGTAATGTTTCGTTTTGGGTTGAGAGCGAAAATTGGGCATCCCATGGGTAAAAGCTGCTGTTACAGCCAGCCTGCAAGTATTGGTATGATCCTCCATATAATCCACTGGTGAATGGGTCAGAACAATAGATGCCTTGGTTTTACGGATTACAGCTGACACCTTACGTAGAGTTGGAACGTCATACATAATTTCCAAATCTTTTGAGATACTCGGGTAAAATTTAGCCCCCAGGATTTTGGATGCTTGGCGTGCTTCCTTAGCCCTTATTTGAGCTGTTTTGGCAGAACTCATCTCAACACTCCCAAGGTTTCCGGAGGAAAGATTAAAATAATGGACGCTCCACCCATTCTCCTTTAACTGAAGCAAGGTTCCCGCCATACAGAACTCAATATCATCTGGATGCGCCCCAATAGCAATTGCAGAGGGCTTAGCCATGATACTAACGAATCTTTACTGGCTTACCCGTCTCTGCAGATTTGTCTGCCGCAAAGATAACCTCATGGGTTCTGGCCGCATCTGCTAGGCTGGTATGAGGCATCTCCTTCCCCGCCCTGATTGATCGAAAGAACTCCTCAAACTGAGTTTGATAAGGATGATCGCTGACGTCCCCTGAATCAACCAACTGAGTTGCCAGAGTGCTCCATTCATTCTTATTGAGCGCCCCCATTTTACTCGAATAAAAGCGGTTGTCCAAAATACTCCCTTCACTACCTACAAGGTGGGTATGAAAGTAGTATGGCTGCAAACAATCAATAACACTGGCCACTTTACCGATGCGCCCATCTTTAAATTTTATAATCGTCACACTGGTTGTATCGTATTCGTATTTTTGAAATATTCGATTTTTGGATTTTGTAGAGTGACTGGAAACTTCAACCACATCCTTTGCTCCCATAAGATACAGCAAAGCATCCATAGCATGACAACCTGCAGAAAGCAGGCTGCTTCCGCCCGCATCCTTTTTTATATTCCACCGGTACTGACCATACCAAGGCCCCACTCCATGATAATAATCTACCTCACCATAATGCAGCTTACCCACCAGCCCCTGATCGACAACTGACTTTAAAGTAAGAAACTCTGCGGCAAATCGACATTCAAAACATACACACGTTTTAACTTTAGCAGCTTTCACGGCCTTGATCATCCTGCCCAAGTCACGCTTAGAAAGGGTAAGCGGCTTTTCAACAATAATATGTTTTCCTGCCTTTGCGGCCGCAACCACCTGGTCTGCGTGCTGGTAGGGATAACTGGTGATATCAATAACGTCTATATTTGGATCATTTAACAGCGATTTCAGAATTATGGTCGATTTGATTTTACTACCGTGACGCGCGCTCAATTCATCATCGTCCAGCAAGCGAGACGAATAGACATTCGTGACTTGAGCCATCCCTGTGGCATTTATAGCATCAATATGTGCCGTAGCTGCCCAACCGTATCCAATTATCCCTACATTAAGTTTTTTCACTATATAAAAAGTTTAGGTGTTAGCCCCATCGCACAATGATTGACCTCGAAAGTCAAGTAAGCCCTAAACCCTGGACTAAAAGCCCTAGAAGAAAAAAGCCCCAAAATTTAATTTGGGGCTTTTGTGATAAAAAACTTAACTAAGATCTAGTGATCATGATCCTCTTCAAGCCATGGGCGAGTTGCAAAGGGAGCAACGAACTTGGTTGTTCCTCCTTTAGATCTCATCATCGCATTAACACTCTTTTGAAGGTCCGCATTGCTTGATTGCTTCGCCGACCCATCCACATAGGCAATG
>MDTD01202788.1_pt1 | contig 20864 bp, 21 predicted proteins | sample 811221 | NCBI WGS metagenome assembly MDTD01 (sample SAMN05326646, study PRJNA326480) | marine metagenome | isolation source: seawater | place: Pacific Ocean: South West | collected 2011
ACTTCATCAGCTTTAGTGTTAAGAACGGTCTGACATTTTAATGTTTTTGCGCTAGCAGTAGTTACTGAAAATCCAATAAATACAGCTAAACTCAAAACAACAGTTAATAATTTTTTCATTATTCCCCCGTTTGATTATTGATAATAAAATAATTAAACCTCTTTAGAAATTCAGAGTCAATTATAAGTATTTAAACCTAAGGTTGAATTTCACTCATTGGCAATTATCTAATTTCCACCTATAAGTATAATTTATCATGGAAGAATTTGATTATATAATTATAGGTGCTGGATCAGCTGGCTGTGTTTTAGCAAATCGACTAAGTTTTAATAAAAATAATAAAGTTCTTTTATTAGAAGCAGGAGGAAAAGACACTTATCCTTGGATACATATTCCAGTAGGTTATTACAAAACAATGCATAATCCAAAAGTTGACTGGTGTTTTCGAACAGAAAAAGATGAAACGATGGCCAATAGGTCAATAAGGTACCCAAGAGGGAAAACTTTGGGAGGAAGTTCTTCTATTAATGGACTATTGTGGATTAGAGGTCAAAGTCACGATTATAACAATTGGAGACAGCAAGGAAATACTGGTTGGGGTTGGGATGATGTTCTTCCTTATTTTTTAAAGTCTGAAAATAACGAATTAGGGAAAAGTAAATTTCATAACGATAGTGGACCAATATCAGTTACAAATAAAAAGATAAATTTAAAAATGCTCGAAGAGTTTCAAAATGCCGCTGAAGAATTTGGTATACCAAGAACTAATGACTTTAATACTGGAAACAATTTTGGTGTAGGATATTTTCAATTTACAACAAGTAGAAAAAAATTTCTTAAATTACGTTGTAGTGCAGCTAAAGGTTATCTTGATCCAATAAAGAAAAGATCGAATCTAAAAATTATTGTAAATGCACATGTTAAAAAAATTAATTTTGATGGAAAAAAAGCTGTTAGTGTAAGTTTTTTTAAAAATGAAAAATTACAAACTATTAAAGCAAGTAAAGAGATAATCCTTTCTGCTGGTTCTATTGGCTCTCCACATATCTTGCAAGTTTCAGGTGTTGGTGATGAACAAAAACTTAAAAAACATGGAATAAAAATAATTCATGACCTAAAAGGTGTTGGGAAAAATTTACAAGATCATTTAATGTTTAGACCAGTCTATAAAGTTAAAAATCTCAAATCTCTTAACGGTAAGATAAATAGTTTATTCGGAAATTTCTTAATTGGATTGGAATATTTATTTAATCAAAGTGGACCAATGACTATGGGAGCAAGTCAAGTATGCGGTTTTCTCAAAAGCGATCCTTCCCGAGCAACACCAAATCTACAATTTCATGTACAGCCTATAAGTACAGATATACTTGGGGCAACAAAGATGCATGATTTTGACGGTATCACTCCAACAATAGCTAATGTTAGACCAACAAGTAGAGGTGAAATAAATATTATAAGTAGTGACAGTAGAGAAAGTCCGAAAATAAAAATGAATTATTTATCAACACAGGAAGACAGAGATGTTGCTGCAAAAAGTTTAAAAATTGTAAGAAAAATTATGCTTGAGACAAAAGCTTTTAAAAAATATGAGCCAGAGGAGTATAGACCAGGAGTTCATATAACAGATAATGAGGAGTTAGTTCAGGCTGGTAGCGAACACACTCAAACAATTTTTCACCCAGTTGGAACTTGTAAAATGGGTAACGGGGACGACTCAGTTGTCGATGAAAAACTTCGAGTGAGAGGATTACTCAATTTAAGGGTGATTGACGCTTCTATAATGCCAAATATTACCTCTGGAAATACTAATGCGCCCACTATAATGATAGCTGAAAAAGCTTCTGATTTTATTTTAAACAACTAAAAAAATGAACGAACAATTAATAATTTTAATTCAAATTATTCTAATCGACCTAGTTTTAGCAGGAGATAACGCTGTTATAATAGGTATGGTTGCTTCTCAGTTTGAAAAAGATCAAAGGAAAAAAATAATTATTTGGGGTATAGGCGCTGCTGTTGTTCTCAGAATAATTTTTACCCTAATAGCTTCGTATTTACTTCAAATAAATGGATTAAGATTGATTGGAGGATTATTGCTTCTTTATATTGTTTACAAACTTTATACTGATGTAATACAGGACAAAAAAGAACAGGAAAAAATCAAGGTAGATAAATCTTCTTTATTAAAAGCAATATCAACTGTCATGTTGGCTGACATAACCATGAGTCTTGATAATGTAATAAGTGTTGCTGGTGCTGCAAAAGGCCATTACATTTTACTTATTTTTGGTTTAGTTTTATCAATAGCTTTAATGGCTTTTACAGCAAATTTGATAGCTAAATGGATAAAAACTTATAAGTGGATTGCTTGGCTAGGATTGTTAGCTATACTAGTTGTTGCAATTGAATTGATTTATGTTGACGTTAAATTTTTTCTATAAATATGTATTTAAAAAATTATAATTTTAAAAACAAATATTCTTTAGTCACAGGAGCAGGTAAAGGTTTGGGTAAAGCTTGTGCTATAGCGTTAGCAGAAGCAGGTTCAAATCTTATTATAATAAGTAGAACCAAAAAAGATTTAGATACAGTTTCTAAAATTATTAAAAAATTTAAAGTTAAATGTAAATCTTATGTATGTGATATAACTGATTATCAGAGTATTAAAAAAATTATTAATAAACAGTCTAGAATAGACGTTTTAATTAATAACGCTGGTACAAATATCCCTGAAGAATTCTTGAAAGTTAAAAAAAGTAATATGGAGTATTTGGTAAAAGTAAATACGGTCGCAACATTTCATTTGGCTCATCTAACGTCATTAAAGATGCTTAAAACTAAGAATAGAAAAAAAATTGGAGGGGCTATAATAAACATGTCATCACAAATGGGTCACGTAAGTGGGCCAAAAAGAAGTGTTTATAGTATGAACAAATTTGGATTAGAGGGTTTAACAAAGGGTATGGCTCTTGAGCTAGCAAAATACAACATTAGAGTAAACACTGTGTGCCCGACTTTTGTTGTAACTCCAATGACAAAAAAATTTTTAGCAGACAAAAAATTTAAAAAAAATATGTTGAATAGTATTCCACTAGCAAGATTTGCTAATCTTTCTGAGATAGCATCTGCTGTTGTTTTTATGGCTTCAGATGCTGCGTCAATGATAACTGGAACATCTTTACTCGTAGATGGTGGATGGACAGCTAAATAAATTTTACTCTTCTTTGATTAAAGTTTTTTGCGATACTTTAAAATAATTTAAAACTGGACTAGCAACAAAAATAGATGAATAAGTACCTATAAGTACGCCTAGTATCATTGCAAAAGAGAAACCTCGTAAAATCTCTCCGCCTAAAATAAAAATTGAAAATAAAGCCATTAATGTTGTCAAAGATGTAATTATTGTTCGCGATAAGGTCTCATTAATTGAGATGTCTGCGATTTCATTGGTTTTGATTTTTGCATACTTAAGTAAATTTTCCCGTATTCTATCAAAAATTACAACGGTATCGTTCATTGAATAACCAACAATAGTTAAAACTGCAGCCACTATCGATAAATTTATTTCAAAAGATAATATAGAAAATATACCCAATGTAATTGTTACATCATGAATTAAAGCCACTATTGATCCAAGACTAAACTGCCATTCAAATCTTATCCAAATATAAAAAAGCATGGCTGCTAATGACAATAAAATAGCAATTAGACCCTTTTGTAAAAGTTCACTACTCACCTTTGGACCCACATTTTCTATTCTTCTAAAATTAACATCTTGTTGAAGATCAAGAGAAATTTTATCTTTTATTGTTTTAATAAAATTTTTATCTTGATCTGATGTTTTTTCTATCTTTATTAAAAAATCACCTTTTTTTCCAAATTCTTTAACATTGAGATCTCCCTTCACAATATCTGAAAGAGATTCTCTAATACTAGATATTTCAACATTTTGGCTTGTTCTTATTTCAACCAAGGTCCCTCCTTTAAAATCAATTCCGTAATTCAATCCTTTGAAAATAATAAAAGTAATACTTATTATTACAGCTATAAGTGACAAAATATTTGCTTTATTAAAAAAATTTGAAAAGTTTAGTCTTTTATCAATCATAATTTAAAATATTTTCCTGTTTTGTCTTTTAAAACTATTAGTGAAGTTAGATGTCTAGCAATAAAGTATGCAGAAAATAGTGTAGTTGTTATACCTATACCTAATGTTACAGCAAAACCTTTTACTGGCCCTGATCCAAAAATAAAGAGTATTACTGCTGCGATTAATGTTGTAACATTTGCATCTATAACAGTAATCTTAGCTTTGTTGTATCCTGTATCAAAAGCGTGAATAATTGATTTTTCTGTTTTTAACTCTTCTTTTATTCTCTCATAAATTAATACATTTGAGTCTACTGCCATACCGACTGTTAAAATAATTCCTGCGATACCAGGAAGAGTTAAAGTAGCTTCAAGTAATGTAAGAACTCCAACTAACATGAACAAATTAGCGATAAGTGAAATATTTGAAATTAATCCAAATATTCTATATTTTATCAACATAAATAGAATTACCAAACAAAAACCAATTAATAAGGACACTATACCGGCTTTTATAGAATCTTTTCCAAGATCAGGACCAACTGTTCTTTCTTCAACAATGCTAATTGGAGTTGGTAAAGCTCCAGACCTTAATAAAAGAGCAAGATCTGTTGCATCTTGAAAAGTAAAACCACCGGTGATATTTCCACTTCCTGCTGTTATTGCCTCTCTTATTTGTGGAGCACTTATAACCTCATTATCAAGAATTATTGCAAGTCTTTTTCCAACATTCTGTGTTGTAATTTTTCCAAATTTTTGAGCTCCTAAACGATCTAAAGTAAATGAAACTGATGGTTGATTAGACTGTGTGTCAAATTGTGGTTGTGCATCTATTAAATTATCACCACTTATAACAACTCTTTTGTTAATTGTTAATTCTTCACCAGTTTCTGCTATTGTTAATTTTTCAGATCCAAAATCTTTATCGTCAGAAACCAATCTGAAAGTAAGTTGGGCTGTTTTACCTAGAAGTTCTTTTATTCTTTCTGGATTGTCGAGACCAGGAAGTTCAATTAAAATTCTTTTATCTCCTCTTTGAATAATTGTAGGCTCTTTGGTCCCAACTTCATCAATTCTTCTTCTTACAATTTCAATAGATTGTTTTAGAGCTGAGTTGTTCAAATTAATTAAACCGTAATTTGAGAACTTTATGTCTACGCTATTTTTTCTATATTCTACTTCGAGTTCAAAAGTATTGTATTGAGGAATAAAACTATTTATTTCATTGTCTTTTTTACCAAAAAAAATTTTATCAAATTTATCATTGAGTCTATTATCCATTGTAAAAGATAAACTTTTAGGTAAAACAACAAAATTACTGAATTCAATATTGTTTTTTTTTAAAATTTTTTTTAATGGTAGTACTTTGCTTTGAAGTTTTTGATTAATTAATGGAGATGTATCAATTTCTAAAAGTAAATAAGATCCTCCCTGTAAATCTAAACCTAAATTAACCTTTTTATCTATAAGGTTATTATTTTTAAGGTTTAATAAAGCAAAAAAAATAGAAAAAATTAAAATTGAATAAATAAATAGGATTTTAATTTTTGTAAAATTAAGCACAAAAAAATTTATTTTTTTATTTCTTTTTTCAAAAGACTAGTAATAGTAGTCTTAATAATTTGCACCTTAACATTATCTGCAAGTATTACCTCAATCCTATCATCCTCAAGAACTCTATCTATCGTTCCTATAATTCCACCAGATGTAATTACTTCATCTCCTCTTTTAAGTGAGGCTACCATTGTTTGATGATCTTTCGCTCTCTTTTGTTGTGGTCTAATTAAAAAGAAGTAAAAAATCACAAAAATTAATATTAACGGTATAAATTGTGCTATTCCTTGTCCATTCATATAATAAAAGAATAATTATAATATAATATTTATTTTAACAAGCTCTTAAATTGATAATTAATTAAATTTTATCAAAATTCTTCATATATTTTCTCAAAACAGATGGAATTGTAATTGACCCATCTTCATTTTGATAATTTTCTATTAAAGCTATCATCAACCTTCCAACAGCCAAACCGGAACCATTTAGGGTAGATACATATTCTGTTGATTTTAAATTTTTGTATTTTGAATTCATTCTCCTAGCTTGAAAAGTTCCGCAAGATGAACAGCTTGAAATTTCTCTATATTTATTTTCAGATGGTATCCAGGCCTCAATATCAAAAGTTTTTTCTGCACTAAATCCCATGTCTCCAGATGATAATAAAAGAACTTGATATGGTATCTCTAAAAGCTTTAAGATCTCTTCAGCACAATTAACCATTCTATCTAATTCACTTAAAGAATTAGATGGTTCAACAATTGAAACTAGTTCAACTTTATAAAATTGATGCTGTCGCAACATTCCTTTAGTGTCTTTTCCGTAACTACCGGCTTCTTTTCTAAAACAAGGAGTAGCAGCAACAACTCTTATTGGAAGATCGTTTAGGTTTATTGTAGATTCTCTAACAATATTTGTTAAAACCACTTCTGCTGTAGGTATTAAAAATTTTCTTGTCATAGTTTCATCATTTAATTTTAATTCAAATTGATCTTCTTCAAATTTAGGAAGTTGGCCTGTACCAAACATAACGTTTTCATTTACAATTAATGGAGGTGAAACTTCCTGGTAGTTAAATCTATTAGTGTGTATATCTAACATAAAGTTTATAAGCGCACGCTCTAACAATGCATAATTTGAGTTTAAAATTACAAATCTTGATCCTGAGATTTTGGAAGAAGTTTTGAAATCAATTAAATTATTTTTTTCTCCTATTTCTACATGTGACTTTATTTTAAATTTAAAATCTCTAATTTTTCCATTTTTTCTTATAAACTTATTAGACTTATCGTCCTTACCTATAGGTACATCTTTATTTGCAATATTGGGAATATTAAAAAGAATCTTATTTATTTGATCTTGTAGATCTGATTGATCTTTAATAATTTTATCGATTTCTTTTGTTAAACTCTTTGACTTTTCAAAATTTGTTTTATCCTTTGACTTAGAAATTAATTTTTTTTCTTGTTCAAGAATCTCTTTTTTTTGAATTAGCTCTCTATTATTTTTATCCAGTGAAATTAATTTATCAAAGTCTATTTTGGTATTCCTTTCAGATATCTTTTTTTTAAAATAATCTAAATTTTTTCTGATATCTTTAATATTGTGCATCTTTTTTTCTTTCTATAAATTTCACAGTCAATATAGATAATTCATACAGAATTAGTAAAGGTAAAGCTAAACCTATTTGCGTAATTGGATCAGGCGGAGTTAAAACTGCAGCTATTGCAAAGATTATTACTACAACATACTTTCGCCTTTTTCTTAAGTAATCTGAGTCTACTACGCCAATTCTAGCTAAAAGACTTAAAACCACTGGAAGTTGAAAACTTAATCCAAATGCAAATATTAAACGCATAATTAATGAAAGATATTCGTTAACCTTTGCCTCTAATTGAATTGAAATATTTCCATTGTTTGCAACTGACTCAAACGAAAGAAAAAAATTTATAGCTAGAGGCATTATTAAGTAATAGACTAAACATCCTCCAAAAATAAAAAGAACTGGTGTTGAAATTAAATACGGTAGAATAGCTCTTTTTTCATCTTTGTATAATCCTGGGGCTATAAATTTCCAAATTTGTGTCAAAAAAATTGGACTAGTTATGAAAAAGGCTGCAAAAAAGGCAACCTTTAAATAAGTTAGAAAAGCCTCATGGAGAGCAGTAAAAATTAACCTTCTGTCTAATCCGCTTTCTATTACTGCGGATGAGTATGGCTTAACTAAAAAAGCATAAATATTTTCAGAAAAATAATAACAAACTAAAAATGTAAAAATTAAAAATAAAAAAGATTTTATCAGTCTAGATCTTAATTCACTTAAATGAGATACAAAAGTTTCTTGTTTATCATTTTCCATATTATTTTTTGTTTTCCTCGATATTTTTCTTTTTTGGAGGATTTACTTCTTCCTCAACTTCATCAATTTTAGTTAATTGATTTACATTAGACTGTACATCTGAAAAATATCTCTTGATTGATCCAGTCCATGATCCAATTTTTTTTAAAACTATTGGAAAATCTTTAGGCCCAATTACTAATATTGCGATTATTACTATGATAAGTAATTCAAACCATCCAATTTGTGGCATTGTAAATATTAATTTTTATTAGAATTGTCTTTTTCGTCAGAGTCTTTATTTGAGTCTGGAGTTTCATTACCAGAATCGGACATTCCTTTTTTAAAACTTTTAATTCCTTTGGCAACATCTCCCATTAAATCAGAAATTTTACCTCTTCCAAATAAAAGGACTACTAGAATTACAACAATTGCTATTTGCCAGAAGCCTATACTCATAGGATCTTTATATACAATAAATTAGTTTAAATAAATGTATTTTATTCTTTATTTTTCGGTGATTCGTCTATCGCTTTTTCTATCTCGGAGTAAATATCCTCATTCTTGTTTGAAAGCTGTTCTTTATAAAATTTGCCTGTGCCAAAGATAGAAGAGTCAATACTGGAACTATCAATTAATCCAGCAGAACTTAACTCATCAACTGTTGGTAAGTCAGTTAATTTTTGTATATTAAAGTGATGAAGAAAATTTTCAGTGGTGGCATATTGAATTGGCTTCCCTGGCACATCTTTTCTACCGGCAGGGCTTACCCAGTCTAATTCTAGCAAAATTTCCATTGTATTTGTTCCAAAAGCTACACCTCGTATTTCCTCAATTTCAGATCTAGTAACTGGTTGATGATAAACTATAATAGCTAAGGTTTCTAAAGTAGCTTTAGATAATTTTCTTTCCGTGGATTTTTGTAAAGACATTAATTTTGATAAGTCTTCAGGAGTGCGAAAAGACCATTTGTTTCTAAAAAAAACTAAATTAATCCCCCTGTCTTTGTAATCATTTTGAAGATTTTCTAAAATTTTTTTTATATCTTTAGTTGTTTGTACACGTTTTTCTATAGTTTCAATATCTAATGGCTCCTCTGCGGCAAATAAAATTGCCTCGATTTGTCTCTCAAGTTTACCGATGTTTCTTTTAAAAGGTATTACATTATTATTTTTTTTAATTTTTTTCATTTTATAGTTGTTTTTTTTATTAGTACTTTATCATAAATTTTTTCTTGCATAATACTTGTTGAACCTTGTTTAGTTAGTTCAAGACTTGCAGCAAAAATTCCTGCTAGACCACTTTTTTTCATTTTTTTATTTATAAAATTTTCAGGTATAAGTTCTTCAATATTTTTCCAATCTTTGATAGAACTAAAATTCTTTTTAATTTGATTTATAGCTTCGTCAGTTGTAAAAACAGGTAATTTAGGTATGTTAATTGTTTGAAAGTCTTTTTGCATTTTAATCGTCGCATAAGTTTTTAATAGTTCGTAAAGACTTACCTTATAGACAGGTGTATTTATTGATTTAATACCACCTTTCATTCCTCTATAAAAAATATTAACTCCAATTCTATCTTTATCAATTAATCTATCAGAAAACAGACGTATTAATTCTAATTTTTTTAATTGTAATTTTAATTTTTCGGCAACTTCTGTTGCTTTGAATAAATCATTTTCCTCTTCTGGTAAAAGTAATTTTGATTTTAAGTAAGCCAACCAAGTTGCCATAACTAAATATTCAGATGCTAATTCTAAATTGAGATCTCTTGCTTCTTTTATATAATTTAGGAATTGATCAGCTAGTTTTGTAATTGATATTTTTGTAAGGTCGACTTTTTGTGTTTTTGCTAAATCTAACAATACATCTAATGGACCTGAAAAATTTGGTATTTCAATTGGTATTAAATTGTTTTTGTTTGATTCCATAGTTTATTTTAACTTAAAAATTTATAAAATTCTGAAGTTTTTTTTTTAGTAAACTGATCAATTTGTGGCATTATTTTCATTAATTTACGAGACTCGGATATTTTTCCAGAACAGTACAATGCCAAATTGCAACCTGCTTGCAAAGACAAAGTAGCATTATCATAAATATTGTTTTTCAGTGCCTTCATTGAAATGTCATCAGATATTAATATTCCTTTAAAGCCAATTTCTTTTCTGATGATATCATTAATTATTTTTTTAGAATGTGTTGTGGAATTTTTTTTATCAATTTTTTTATATAAAATATGTGCAGTCATAGCAAAAAAACTCTTAATATTTCTAAAACATTTAAAATCTGTTTTTTTGAGTTCTTGAAAAGTTTCGTTTATTATTGGTAGTTTGTAATGACTGTCTACATTAGATCTACCATGTCCTGGGATGTGTTTTATAACTGTTCCGATCTTATTTTTCTTAAAAAATTCTACAGAAAATTTACCTAAGGTATTTATGGTTTTGATATTTGATGAAAAACTCCTATCTCCAACTATAAGGTGTTTTTTTTTGTGCAATAAATCTAAGACAGGAGCCGTATTAACATTTATCCCAAGTTTATTAAGAATTGACGATATAGAAAAAATGTAGTTTTGAAAAATTTTAATTGCGATTGGATTTCTTCGCTCATACAAATTTCCGAAATATCTTTGACTATATTGGCTGTTGTTAAATATATTTGAAAGTCTTGATACTCTACCACCCTCTTCATCAATTAATATAGGATATTTTTTATCTTTTATTACTTTCCTTATTGATTTAGTTAATTCTAAAGTTTGCTTAAAAGATTTGATATTTCTTTTAAACAAAATTACACCCCATGGTTTTTCTTTTTTAATAAGATTTTTTTCTGCTTTATTTAATTTAAAACCAGATATACTTATTATTATTGCTTTTCTATTCATTTATTTTAAATAAATTCCAAAAATTTCTTTTTTTTTCACTTTTACCTCTTTTAAATTCAGTATTAAATTCAATAACATTATCGGTGTCGTTCTTTAAAATTGGAAGATTAGTAATATTATTTTTAATTTTTGATTCTACAATAGTTCTGTTCAAATATATTTCCTTTTTATTTTTTTCAGAAAAATAGAAGGTAGATAAAAAATACATACTCACACACAAAAACAAAATAGTTGTAAATTTTAAAATAGTTTTAAACATTACATTTTATTCGGTAATGACACTCCTAGAATTTTCATTCCATTTGAAATAGTCAAAGCAACGGTTTTGATTATCAAGAAAGTGGATTGATTTCTTATTTTTCCATTTTTGATAAATTTAAATTCTTCATCTTCATTTCCTTTGCTCCAATAAGAATGAAACAAAGTAGAAAGTTCATATAAATAAAACGGTATTCTATGAGGTTCAAACTTTTTTGAAGCTGTGTCAATAACTTTTGGCCAATCTAATATTTTTCTTAACAGTCTATTTTCATAAACGTTTAATGAAAAATTTTTATCGGGTTTAATTTTTTGATTTTTTTTAATTTTTAAAGTTCTTAATAATGAAGATATACGTGCATAACAATATTGAACATAAAAAACTGGATTGTCTTTAGTTTTTTCTAAGATTTTATCAAAATCAAAGTCTAACTCCACATCATTACTTCTGTTAAGCATCATAAATCTAATAGAGTCTCTATCCACCTCGTTAAGTAGATCATTGACTGAAATAAAGTCACCTGCTCTTTTTGACATCTTAAATGGCTTGTTGTTTTTAAAAAGCTTTACAAGCTGACATACTTTACAGTCTAAAAAAACTTTATTATCTGACAAAGCATTTACTGCAGCAGTTATTCTTTTTACATAACCTGTATGATCTGCGCCTAAAATATTTATCAATCGGTTGTAATTCCTTGATACCTTAAAATTATGATAAGCAATATCGTTTGCAAAGTATGTCCATGAACCGTCGTCTTTCTGTAAAGCACGATTCATATCGTCCCCGAATAAAGTTGATTTAAATATAAGTCTTTTTGTTTTTTTCCAATTTTTAATCTCATCACCTTTTGGAGGTTCTAAATACCCAGACTCAACAAAATTTCCTTTTTTTAATTTTTCAACTGATTTTTTTACCATATCTTTTTTAATTAGAGAGGTCTCAGAAACAAAATTATCATGTTTGATACCCAATTTTTTTAAATCATTTTTAATTAGGTTCATTGAAAATTTGAGTGATGTTTTTTTTAAAAAATCAGAAACTTTATTAAAATTATCTAGATTTATTTTAGGTTTATCTTTTAAAATCTTTTGAGCTATATCAATTATGTATTCTCCAGGATAAAGATTTTCTTTATTTACAAATTTTTCATTCAATTTAATTTCTCTTAATCTTAAATATACTGACTCAGCAAAGTTATTGATCTGATTTCCATAATCATTTATGTAGTATTCTTTTGTAACTTTATTACCATTAAATAACAATAAATTTGCCAAAACATCTCCATAGATTGCTCCTCTACAATGACCAACATGCATGGGACCTGTCGGGTTAGCGGAAACAAATTCAATATTATATTTAATTTTCTTTAATTTTGAACCGAACTTATTTTTAGCATTTAGTATGTTAAAAATTATTTTTTGTTTTATTTTCTCCTTAAGTTTAAAATTAAGAAATCCTGGACCAGCAACTTCTATAGTGTCAAAATCATTAAGATTATTTAAAAAAAGATCTTTAATTTTATTAGCTAAGTTTCTTGAATCTTGTCCACTTCTTTTAGCCAAGATTAAAGATATATTTGAAGATAAGTCAAAATCAAATTTCTCAGGAGGAATTTCAAAAATTGCACCATTAAATTTTAAATTATGATTAATATTTAAATCTCTAGTATTAGAAGATATAATTTTTATTGACTTTTCAAGATAGTCTTCAAAAATATTCATTTTAATTCTTTGTGTAAATTTATTGCATACCTGTCGGTCATTCCAGCTATGAAATCTGAGATATTCCTCTCAAAATTATAATTTTTTATATTTTGTATTTTTAAATACCTTTTAGGATTTTTTTTAATGTGAAAAAAAAGAAATTTTATAATTTTTTTACCAAAGTTTGCTTTTTGTAAAACTTTTTTGCTTAGATACATATTTTCTTTTAAAAAATTTTTAATCGAAAGATCGAAATTGTTCATTTTTTCTGAAAAACATACAATTGGGGTTTTTGATTTATATACATCTTTTATAGATTTAATATTTCTTTCCTTTAAAATCTTTTTAGTATTTTTAATAATATCTTTAACCATTTCATTTATAATGTCTCTAACTATTTCTCGTAATACTAATTCTTTATCTTTTTTAACTAAGTTTTTTTTGTGTTTATAAATTATTTCCGATAAAACAGGTATATACTTGAGGTCTTCAAGTTTAAACAAATCAGCCCTTAAACCATCCTCCAAATCATGACTATTATAAGCAATATCGTCTGAAATTGATGCTATTTGTGCCTCTATAGACGGACTATTTGTGAAATTAATTTTATTTTTAAAATATTTTACTCCCAAGATTTTATCAATATTTGTCAGATCGTAAACAGGTCCATTATGTTTAATTAATCCATCTAAAGTTTCTATCGAAAGGTTTAAACCTCTAAAGTTATAATACTTGTTTTCGAGTTGAGTCACGATTCTAAGTGTTTGAATATTATGATCAAAACCTCCAAACAAATTCATGCACTCATTTAATGAGTCCTCACCTGCATGACCAAATGGTGTATGTCCTAGGTCGTGAGCTAAACTTAATGTTTCACAAAGATCCTCGTTTAATAGAAAGTGCTTAGCCAAGGTTCTCGATATTTGAGCAACCTCTAATGAATGAGTGATTCTTGTCCTATAATGATCTTGAGAAGTATTAACAAAAACCTGGGTTTTATGTTTAAGTCTTCTGAATGCAGTTGAATGAATAATTCTATCCCTATCTCTTTGATGAGGAGTTCTAAGCAAACTGTTTAATTCATGATGAATTCTGCCTTTTGATTTACTTGAAATTGCAAGTTTTGAGTAAAGGCTGTTTGAATTTTTTTGCATATACAGTTAAAATGTATAATACATAATTTAATATATATGACTAACAAAATAGAATTCACAGAAGAAGCAAACAAGCAAATAACTAGGATTGTATCGGCTCAAGGTCCTAATACCTACTTTAGAATTTCTGTTCAGGGAGGGGGTTGCTCAGGTTTTAAATATAACTTTGATTTTGACAATAAAATTGAAAAGGAAGATGTCATTTTTGATAAAACAGTCATAGATAAAAACTCATTAGAGATTATAAAGGGCTCAATAATTGATTTTAAAAAAGAATTAATTGGAAGTTCATTTGTTATTAAAAACCCACAAGCTTCTGCCTCATGCGGGTGTGGTTTATCTTTTTCTGTTTAAATGAAGATTGTTTCATGGAATGTAAACTCTGTTAGAGCTAGAATTGAAAATATTTTAGAATACATCAAAGATTCTAAGCCTGATATTTTATTTCTACAAGAAATAAAAACGGAAGAAATAAACTTTCCAAAAGAAACTTTTAAAAATGAAGGTTATGAAAGTTATGTTTTTGGTCAAAAAAGCTATAACGGAGTCGCCTTTTTATCTAAAGTAAAACTTTCAAACATTGACAATAATTTTATAAAAGATCAAAAAAAACAGTCACGAGTAATTACAGGTGACATAAAAATTAAATCAAAAAAAATAAAACTTATAAATATTTATGTACCCAATGGGAATCCAGTGGATACTGAAAAATACAGTTATAAGTTAAATTGGTTAGATGAATTTTATAAAAATGTAAAAAAAACACTGGTAAAAAATTCAAACCTTATTATATCTGGTGATTTTAACGTTATTCCTGATGCAATTGATGTTTATGATTCCAATAGATTTGAAGATGATGCTTTATTTAAACTTGAAATTAGAAAAAAATTTCGATCAATAATCAATCTTGGTTTTTTTGATGTTTACAGATATTTTAACAAAGCAAAACAAGAATTTACGTTTTGGGATTACTTTGCTGGGTCGTGGCAAAAAAATTATGGAATGAGAATTGATCATTTTTTATTATCAAATAACCTAACAGAAAATGTTTCTTCAATTAAGATAAATAAAAAACCAAGATCAAAAATTAAACCATCCGATCATACTCCAATTGAGTTGGAAATTAATTAACTCTTCCGTAAACATCCTCATAACGAATAATATCGCTTTCTTTTAAAATTAATCCAAGTTGAGCCTCCATAATCTTAACTGGTTTTTTATATGGATTTTGAATTCTGTGAACAGCACCTTGAGGAATATGAATAGTTTCTTTTGGTTTTAGAAAAAAATTCTTTTTATTCAATGTAATTTTTGGAACTCCTTTTATAATTACCCAATGTTCTGATCTATGATTATGTTTTTGCAAACTTAAAATACCTCTTGGTTTAACATATAATTCTTTAATCAAAAAATTAGAGCCTTTGAATAAATTTGTATATTTTCCCCATGGTCTATAAAAAACTTTTTCTTTGTTAAAATATTTTGATCTGTTGTTATAAAACATTGTTAAAATTTCCCGCCAACTACCTAGGTCTGACCAAAAAATATTTAAATTTATAGAATTTATCTCTTTAGTTTTTTCTAGTATTGCATAATCAAACGATTTAGATGGATTTTTATTAAATACATTCTTATTTAAGTAATATACGTCCTTTTTAAATTTACTCTTCTTTACCGCAGAAAAAGAATTTTGAAACATTTTTTTTTGATATTTTTTAAAATTATAAATGATAGAATCTTTTCTTGAATAAAAAATTCCAGAATTCCAATAGCTTCCTTTTTTAATTAATTTTTGAGCTATATTTTTTTTTGGTTTTTCGTAAAATTTAATAACTCTATTGTAGTTCTTTTTAACTTTTTTTGTTAGAAAATACCCGAACTGATCAGAAACTGATGTTGGTTTGATTCCAAAAATGAAAATATTTTTATTAGTTAGTAATTCTTTATTTTTTTTGATTTCTTGATTAAATTTGCTTGCTTTGCTTAATAAATGATCGGCAGATAAATATAACAAAGGCTGACTCTCTGGAATATCTTTAATGAGAGCCGAAGAAAGAATTGCTGGTGCAGTATTTTTTTTTGATGGTTCTAAAACTATTTTATACTTTTTGAATTTGAATTTTTTTAAATGCTTTTTAATTTCATTTAAATATTTTTTGTTGGTGCTTATAATAGGATAATCAAATATAGGATCTTTGATTCTTTCTAAAGTTTTACCAAGTAATGTCCATCCTCCAAAGTCTATAAATTGTTTTGGTTGATTTTTTTTTGATTTAGGCCACAACCTTGTGCCAGCTCCTCCACATAAAATTACTGGTCTTATTTTCATTAAATTTTAGAATATTCTTTTACTTCTTTTTTTTTGCCTGGATGAGTGGGTGCACCTAAGTATGCTGGCCCTACTGTTTGAGCATATTTCCATAGCGTCCCTGAACCAAATGAAGATTTTTTGGCCTTCCACTTCTTTTTTCTTAAAGATAATTGAGATTTTGTAAGTCTTACGTTAATAGTTCCTTTCTTAGCATCAATATCGATTAAATCACCATTTTTAAGTAATGCAATTGGACCTCCCAATGCAGCTTCTGGTCCAACATGGCCTACACAAAAACCTCTTGTTGCCCCAGAAAATCGTCCGTCTGTTATTAGTGCAACTTTTTCTCCTTTTCCTTGACCATAAATTGCTCCAGTAGTTGACAACATTTCTCTCATGCCCGGACCACCCCTTGGTCCTTCATATCTAATTATTATTACATCGCCATCTTTATATTTTTTAGTTTGAACTGCTTTCATAGCATCTTCCTCATTATCAAAACATCTTGCTTTTCCAGTAAATTGCAATTTTTTTAAACCAGCTACTTTTACTATAGCACCCTCAGGAGCTAAGTTTCCTTTTAAACCAACAACTCCTCCATCTGGAGATAAAGGATTATTATACTTTCTCAAAACCTTTTGATTAGGATTAAATTTAATATCCTTTAAATTTTCTTTCATTGTTTTTCCAGTTACTGTTAGGCAATCTCCATGAATAAACCCGCCATCATATAAAGTTCGTAATAACATAGGAACTCCACCAGCTTCCCACATATCTTTTGCAACATATTTTCCGCCAGGTTTTAAATCTGCTAGATAGGGTGTTTTTTTAAATATTTTGGCTACATCCATTAAATCAAATTTTACACCTATCTCATTTGCTAGAGCTGGTAAATGAAGTGCTGCATTAGTTGAGCCACCCGTTGCAGCAACTATTGTTGCTGCATTTTCTAAAGATTTTTTGGTTACTATATCTCTCGGTTTTATATTTTTTTCTAACAAATTCATTACTGTTCTGCCACTTTCAAACGCGTATTTATCTCTTTCTTCATATGGAGCAGGTGTGCCTGCTGAGTATGGAAGAGCTAAACCAATAGCTTCTGATACACATGCCATTGTGTTTGCAGTAAATTGACCACCACAAGCTCCTGCACTAGGGCATGCTACTAATTCTAATTCTCTTAATTCTTCTGTAGACATTGAACCAGAAGAATGTTTTCCAACAGCCTCGAACACATCTACGACGGTCACATCTTTTCCTTTATATTTTCCTGGTAAAATAGATCCACCGTAAATAAAAACACTTGGAACATTAAGTCTTAACATTGACATCATTAATCCAGGCAGTGATTTGTCACAACCTGCAATACCAACTAATGCATCATAACAATGTCCTCTTACAGTTAGTTCAGCGGAGTCAGCTATGATTTCTCTTGATATTAAAGATGATTTCATTCCCTCATGCCCCATTGCAATACCGTCAGTAACAGTTATTGTACAAAATTCTCTTGGTGTTCCCCCAGACTGTTTTACACCTTTTTTAACTGATTGAGCTTGACGCATCAAAGCTGTGTTACAAGGAGCTGCTTCATTCCAAGTCGAAACAACTCCAACAAAAGGTTTAGCTACATCTTGTTCTGTTTCGCCCATAGCATAATAAAAAGAACGATGAGGAGCTCTATCAGGTCCCAATGAAGTATGACGACTTGGTAATTTATTTTTATTAATTTTTGACATATTTAACTTATACTTGATACAATACTTCTTAATTTTCCTTCTTCAATAGTTAATTCTTTAAGTTGTTTTTTATCATTTTGCACAATTTCTTTTGGGGCATTTTTCACGTACGCCTTGTTGTTAAGCTTGTTATTTAACTTCTCTATTAGTCTATTTATACCATCAATTTTTTGTAAAATACTCTCCTTTTGCGAAACTAGGTCAACATCTTCACTGAAACTTAGAGAAAGTTGCTCTTTTAAAACTAAAATATTTACAACATTTTTATCAAATTTCTTATTGCTTGTTATACCTTTCACTCTGCCTACATGCTTTATTAAATTAAGATTACTATTTATAAGTTTCTTTAATTTTTCTGATTTTGTAGGAAATGAAATATTACAAAACAACTTTGGAGTAATTTTTAATTCTGCTTTAGTTGATCTAATATTAGAAATTAATTCGATTAAATTACTTATATCGGTATGATTTTTATTAAACTTACCAAAATTTTTATATTCCGGCCAAGTTGATGATATCAAATGTTCTTTAAAAACTTTTTTGAAACTATTTTTTGACCAAACAAATTCAGTAAAAAAAGGTATAAAAGGGTGTAGAAGTTTAAGGATATTTGCCATCATAAAGGCAGAAAATATCTTAGCCTCTTTAATTTCAGATTTGTTTTGTGAACCGAAAACTGGCTTTAAAAACTCTAAATACCAATCACAAAATGAATGCCAAACAAATTGATAGGCGTGTTTAGAAGCTTCATCAAATCTGAAGTTTTCAATACTTTTTGACACTAAATTTTGAGTATTTATATACTCATTAAAAATCCATTGATTTATAGGTAGTTTAATTAACTTTGTGTTAACCTTTTTGTCTATCCTACAATTATTTAGTTGTAAAAAATTATTTGCACTCCAAATTTTTGTTATAAAATTTCTATTTCCAGTAACTCTATCTTTTGATAATTTAACATCTCTTCCTGGTGATGCCATTGAAATTAAAGTAAATCTTAAACTATCTGCTCCATATTCATTTATAAGATCTAGCGGATCAATTACATTTCCTTTTGATTTTGACATCTTTTGTCCTTTTTCATCTCTTACTAACGCATGAACATAAACTTTATTAAAAGGGGTCTTTTTATTAAAATGGTTTCCCATCATTAACATTCTCGCTACCCAGAAAAAAATTATATCAAAACCTGTTACAAGCACGGAAGTAGGATAAAATTTTTTAAGTTCTTTAGATCTATTTGGCCAACCTAAAGTGGCAAAAGGCCATAAAGCTGAAGAAAACCAAGTATCAAGAACATCAGTTTCTTGTTTAAGTTTAAAACTTTTGTTTCTATTTTTTTTCTTGGCTAAAACGAATGCCTCTTTCTCATTTTCAGCAACAAAAATATTATTTTTTTCATCATACCATGCTGGTATTCTGTGACCCCACCAAATTTGACGAGATATACACCAAGGTTCAATATTTTTCATCCATTGAAAAAATATCTTCGTCCAATTTTCAGGGAAAAAAGATGTCTTTCCAGCATTAACAGTTTGAATTGGTTTTTTTGATAATTTTTTAGCATCAACAAACCATTGTTCAGTCAACAAAGGTTCTATTATTGTATTTGATCTGTCACCGTAAGGAACTTTATTGTTAATATTTTCTATTTTAATTAATTCTCCATTTTCTTTAAGTTTGCTTATAACAAATTTTCGTGCCTCAAATCTATCCATTCCAACACATTCGCTAATTCCATTTTTATTTATTTTCCCATTTTTTTCTAAAATATTAATTACATCTAATTTATTTCGTTTACCTACATCGTAGTCGTTAAAGTCATGTCCAGGAGTAATTTTAACGGCACCGGTACCTTGTTCAGGATCCGCATAATTATCAGAAATAATTTTAATAGATCTACCAATTAATGGAATTTTTACGTGCTTTCCGATGAAATTTTTATACCTCTCATCTTTAGGGTTTACAGCTACTGCGGTATCCCCCATCATTGTTTCGGGTCTTGTTGTAGCTATAGTTATTTTTTCTGATGAATTCTCAAGTTGATAGTTAATAAAATATAATTGAGACTGTACATCTTTTTGCACAACTTCTAAATCAGATATTGCTGTTTGGAGTTTAGTATCCCAGTTTACAAGTTTTTTATCTTTATAAATTAACTTTTGATTATATAAATCTACAAAAACTTTAATTACAGCTTTCGATAAATCTTTATCCATTGTAAACCTAGTTCTAGACCAATCACAAGAACAACCTAGTTTTTTTAATTGATCTATTATAATGCCACCTGATTCTTCCTTCCATTCCCAAACTTTTTTTATAAATTTATCTCGTCCCAAGTTGTTTTTACTTGTTCCTAATTTCTCAAGATTTTTTTCTACGACAGCTTGTGTTGCTATACCAGCATGATCAGTACCGGGTTGCCATAATGTTTCGTATCCTTTCATTCTATAAAATCTTGCAAGCACATCTTGCAAACTATTATTCAAAGCGTGGCCCATATGAAGCCTACCAGTTACATTTGGTGGTGGTATAACCATTGAAAATCTTTTTTTATTTTTTTTATCTTTTGGTTTAAATAATCGATTTTTTTCCCAAAATTCAGAGATTTTTTTTTCCTCACTTAAATGATTATATTTCTTAAATTCCATAAATTATTAATGATTTTATACCAAAGGTATTGTTATCTTAAAATAATAGATTTTTCTTTAATAAAACAATTAAATGATTTAAATACCTATAGGTTACAAGTTAATTATGGCCACGTGGCGGAATGGTTACGCAGAGGATTGCAAATCCTTTTATCCCAGTTCGATTCTGGGCGTGGCCTCCAA
>MDTD01182981.1_pt1 | contig 20860 bp, 16 predicted proteins | sample 811221 | NCBI WGS metagenome assembly MDTD01 (sample SAMN05326646, study PRJNA326480) | marine metagenome | isolation source: seawater | place: Pacific Ocean: South West | collected 2011
CACTATTAACATGCCCGAGTGGTGGAATTGGTAGACACAAGGGACTTAAAATCCCTCGATAGCAATATCGTGCCGGTTCAAGTCCGGCCTCGGGCACCATAATTATTCTTAAAACTCTAAATTACTTACACCGAATATTTTTTTAATATGTATAATTAAGATACAAATAATATAGCAAATTAAATGAGTATCAAAAGTACAGCTAGTTATGAAATAAAAGAGATTTTTCGAATACTTTGGCTCTACAAGTATTTAGTTTTATCAATAACATCCTTCTTTGCAATTTTTTCTGTATTTTATGCTCTTTCTTTACCAAATATTTATACCTCCTCCGCTATACTTGCGCCATCTTCATCCAATGAAACCTTATCTAGTAAGTTATCTTCATTTTCTTCATTGGCAGGTATTGCAGGAGTAAATTTTCCAGCAGCACAAGCAACTAAATCACAAGAAGCCATTCAAAGAATAAGATCTCAAGAGTTCTTTACTAATTTTGTTTTACCGAATATAAAACTTGAAGATCTTTTTGCAGTTAAAGAATGGAATCAAAAAACTAATCTAATTGAATATAATGATGATATTTTTGATGCAAAAAATAATATTTGGGTTAGAGAAGTAAGCTTCCCTAAAAAAATTACTCCATCATCACAAGAGGCATATACAGAATGGGTCAAATTGCTAAACGTTACCGAGAATAAGTTAACGACATTTGTTAGGATTACAATTAATCATCAATCACCGCATATTGCAAAGGAGTGGCTGGACTTAATAATTGATAAAATAAATTCAAGCACGAGATTAGAGGACCAAAGAATAGCAAAGAGCTCAATAAATTATTTAAATGAATATTCAAAATCTACAAATGTTCAGTCACTAATTCAAGCTATTGCCAATCTTCAAGAAATTCAATTGCAAACTCTTATGATTTCCTCTTCCACAGAAGATTATGTATTCAAAACTCTCGAATCTCCAATTGTTCCAGAGCTCAAATCTGAGCCAAAAAGATCTATTATTTGTATTTTAATTACTATTATTGGTGGGATTTTGTCCGTAATTACAGCCTTGTCAATCCATTTTTATAACGAAATAAAACAGCAAAGAAAATAATTGAAAAATAATAAGAATATCACCGTTGTTGGCTCTGGATATGTAGGTATGTCTATCGCTGTACTTTTAGCACAAAAAAATAATGTATCTATCCTAGATATATGTAAAGAGAGAGTCGAGACTATAAATAATGGTAACTCAACAATATCAGATTCTAAAATAGAAGAATTTTTAAAAACAAAGGATCTTAATTTAACTGGAACAATTAACACCATAGAAGCATTCGAGCATGCCGACATAGTGATTATTGCTACTCCTACTAATTATGATTCAGAATCTAATTCATTTGACACTAGTTCTGTTGATAGCTCAGTTTCAGATGCTGTAGAGTACTCGAACAATGCTAGTATAATTATAAAATCAACTATTCCAGTGGGGCATACTAAGTCTCTTCAATTAAAGCATAAAACTGATAAGATATTTTTTTCTCCAGAGTTTTTAAGGGAAGGTAGGGCACTTGAAGATAATCTATTTCCATCGAGAATAATAGTTGGAGCGCCAGAGGCAATTGGCAAGACATTTGCTTTTTTATTAGAAGATGCGGCAATAAAGAAGAGTATAGATGTCTTGTTTATGCCCTCAACAGAGGCAGAGGCTGTAAAATTATTTGCTAATACTTACTTGGCAATGAGAATCTCATTTTTTAATGAGTTAGATTCATATTCTATGAATAATTCATTGGAAGCTAAGCATATTATTGAAGGCATATCTTTGGATAGCAGAATAGGAAGCGGGTATAACAATCCTTCATTTGGGTATGGCGGCTATTGTTTACCAAAAGACACAAAGCAACTTCTTGCTAACTTTGGTTCAACGCCTCAATCAATTATAGGAGCAATCATCGAATCTAATAGCGTGCGCAAGAAATTTATATCTAATAAAATACTTGAAAGTAAACCAAAATTAGTTGGCTTTTACAGATTAATAATGAAAGAGGGCAGTGATAACTTTAGGTCATCTGCAATTCAAGCAATTATTAGCAGAGTGAGCAAAAGTGGAGCTAAGGGAATAATCTATGAACCATCTTTGCTTGAGAAAGAGTTTAATGGTCTTGAGGTTGTAAATGACTTAAATGAGTTTAAATATATGAGCGATTTGATAGTTGCAAATAGGCTTTCTAATGAATTGAATGATGTTCATGAAAAGGTTTTTACAAGAGATATTTATGGTGTAGATTAATAGAGCATTTTTTAGGGGTAAAGTTATGAGAGTATTTATTACTGGTACTGCAGGTTTCATTGGTTTTCATCTTGCCAATATTTTGCTGAAGGCTGGTTATATAGTTTTGGGTTACGATGGTATGACCAAATACTACGATATCAATCTAAAGAAAAAAAGATTACAAATCCTTGAAGAGCATTCAAATTTTCGAAATGTTGTTGGAATGCTTGAAGATTCAAAGCTGCTTCAAGATTCCTTGGTTAAATTTAAGCCTGATATAGTTGTTCATTTAGCCGCTCAAGCTGGAGTTAGATATAGTTTAGAAAATCCCAGATCATATATTAACAGCAATATTGTAGGAACTTTTAATTTGATTGAAGCTGTGAATTTATCAAAACCAGAGCATTTATTAATGGCATCAACCTCATCTGTTTATGGAGCCAATGAAATTATGCCTTTTAAAGAAACTGATAAATCAGATACGCCTCTTACATTATACGCTGCAACAAAAAAAGCCAACGAATCTATGGCTCATTCATTTGCACACATTTATAAAATTCCAGTAACTATGTTTAGGTTTTTCACAGTATATGGACCATGGGGAAGACCTGATATGGCTCTATTTAAGTTTACTAAAGGCATATTAGAGGGTGACCCAATAGACATATATAATAATGGTCAAATGTCTAGAGATTTTACATATGTTGATGATCTTGTAAATGGTATAAAAAGCCTAATGGAAACCCCACCTACCCGCAAATCAAAAATAGAAAGTGATAGTATTTCTAATGTTGCCCCATTTAGGATTGTAAATATTGGTAATGGAGATCAAGTACCCCTTCTAAAATTTATTGAAGCTATTGAAGATGAATTAGGCATAAAAGCTTACAGAAATTATATGCCCATGCAAACAGGTGATGTTCCAGCTACGTGGGCAGACTCATCTCTTTTAGAGGAATTAATAGGGTATAAACCAAAGACAAATTATAAAGATGGCATAAAGCAATTCATAAGTTGGTATAGGGAATATTACAAAAAATGATAAAAGATTCTGATATAAAAATTGCAATAGTTGGATTGGGTTATGTAGGATTTCCACTTGCTGTTGAATTTGGCAAACTCTTCCCAGTGGTTGGATTTGATATTAATTTAAAGAGAGTTAATGACTTAAAGAAAGGTATTGATGAAACTGCAGAAATTAGCTCTGAAGAATTTTTAAATTCTAAGTATTTATCAATAACAAACAACCAAAAAGACATAGCTGATGCAAATTTTTATATCATAACAGTACCCACTCCAATAGATAAGCATAAAAATCCTGATTTAGCGCCCATATATAGCGCAACAGAGATGATTGCAGAATTTATAGAATTTGGGAATGTAGTTGTTTACGAAAGCACTGTTTACCCTGGCCTTACTGAAGATGAATGTGTGCCAATAATAGAAAAAATTTCTGGATTAGAATTAAATAAAAGTTTTTACGTTGGGTATAGCCCAGAGAGAATTAATCCAGGAGACAAAAAACATACTTTACGATCAGTTAAAAAAATAACCTCAGGATCAAATCCAGAATCAGCAGATTTAATTGATAATATTTACGGAAAAATAATAGATGCAGGTACACATAGAGTTGAAAGTATAAAAGTAGCTGAGGCGGCAAAAATTATTGAAAATACGCAACGAGATATCAATATAGCTCTGATAAATGAACTCGCCATTATTTTTGATAAAATGGAAATAGATACTCAATCTGTATTAAATGCTGCTGGAACCAAGTGGAATTTTTTAAATTTCTTGCCAGGTTTGGTTGGAGGTCATTGTATAGGAGTAGACCCTTATTATTTGATGTATAAAGCTGAATCTGTTGGTTATCATCCTGAAATAATAACAGCTGGTAGAAGACTTAATGATAATATTTCATCCTTTTTAGTTACAAAACTTATTAAAAAAATGATAAAAAGTAATATTACAATAGACTCCTCAAGGGTTCTAATTCTAGGCCTTGCATTTAAAGAGAACTGTCCAGATATCCGAAATACTGGCGTGATAAAAATTGTTGAAGAGCTGAAAGAATATAATATGAAAATTGATATCTATGATCCACTTGTGTGCAAGATTGAGGCTCAAAAAGAATATGATATAAATATTACTGAGTATCCAAAAAAATCTAAGTATGATGTTGTTATATACGCAGTAAAGCATGATATTTTTTCAGAATTTTTGCCTAAAGATATTAGAAATTTTTGTAAGGATGAACACATTATCTATGACTTAAAGTATATGCTAGGTAATAAATCAGATATTAAATTTTAAAAGCAAGGGAATTATGAGCAATGAAAATAACTTTGATGTATATGTAGGGATGAGTGCAGACCTAATTCATCCAGGTCACATAAATATTTTAAACGAAGCATCTAAGCTAGGGGCTGTTACTGTTGGAGTTCTTACTGATAAGGCTATTGCTAGTTATAAGAGGCTGCCATATATGAATTATGATCAACGGTCTGAGATTGTTCTAAATTTGAAACAGGTTTCAAACGTGGTTCCCCAAAAAACATTAGATTATTCAGACAACTTAAGAGAATTAAAACCTAAATATGTTTTGCACGGTGATGACTGGAAAGAGGGTATTCAATCAGAGACAAGAAAGAAAGTAATTGAAGTCCTTAAAGAGTGGAATGGTGAATTGATAGAGATCCCATATACCCAGGGTATATCTTCCACCCAACTCAATAATGCTTTAAGGGATATAGGCACAACACCACAAGTTAGACTAGGTTCACTAAGGAGACTGCTAGATGCGAAGCCAATTTGTCGCTTTCTTGATATTCATAATGCCTTAAGTGGACTAATAATTGAGCATACTAAAGTTGAAATAGATGGAGAAGTTAAGGAGTTCGATGGAATGTGGGGCAGCAGCTTGACTGATTCTACAGCAAAAGGTAAGCCAGATATTGAAGCAGTTGATGTCAGCTCACGAACTTCTACCCTTAACGAGATAATGGAAGTAACAACAAAGCCAATAATCTATGATGCTGATACAGGAGGCCAAATAGAGCATTTTAAATTTACAGTCAGAACTCTTGAAAGAATGGGAGTTTCAGCTGCAATTATTGAAGATAAAACTGGTCTTAAGAAGAATTCTTTATTTGGTAACGAGGTAGCACAGACTCAGGATTCAATTGAAAATTTTTGTAATAAAATTTCATCTGGGAAAAGCTCTCAAGTCACTGATGATTTTATGATTATAGCAAGAATAGAAAGTCTCATACTTGAAGCAGGCCTTGACGATGCTATTAAAAGAGCTGAAGCCTATATAGCAGCTGGAGCAGATGGAATCATGATACATAGTAGACAAAAAGATCCTTCTGAAATATTTGAATTTTGTAGAAGATATAAAAAATTACCGGCTATTAAACCGTTGGTAGTGGTCCCATCTAGTTATAATTCTGTAACAGAAAGGGAGTTAGAAGAAGCAGGAGCAAATGTAGTTATATACGCCAATCAACTATTGAGAAGCGCATACCCCGCTATGTTAAACACAGCAAAATCAATATTGGAACATTCAAGATCTGAGGAGTGCGATAAAAATATGCTCTCAATAAAAGAAATTCTTGAACTAATTCCTGGTACTAAATAATGATAAATCCTAATATTTATTTAGAAAACTTAAACAAAGCTGGTATTCATTTTTATTCTGGAGTCCCTGATTCACTTTTGAAGCAATTTTGTGCTTGTATTTCAGAAAATATAAATGACGAAAACCATACCATTTCTTCAAATGAAGGAGCTGCGATTGCCCTGGGTATTGGTAACTATATTGGAACAGGAAGCGTTCCATTTATTTACTTACAAAATTCTGGATTGGGCAATATTATTAATCCAATTTTATCATTGGCAAGTCAAGAAGTTTATGGGATTCCAATGATAATAATGATTGGTTGGAGAGGTGCTCCTAACGTAAAGGACGAACCTCAACATGTTCATCAGGGAAGAGTCATGAAAAAAAGTATGGATGCAATGGATATTCCCCATGTAACACTATCAAAAGATGAAGATACCGCTATAAAACAAACTAATGACGCAATCACAAAAGCAAAAAAATATAATACTCCAGTATTTTTAATAGTTGAAAAAAATACCTTTTCTGAATATGCCTATGAAAAACCACTATCTAAATTAGATATTAGTAGAGAGCAAGCAATAATAACGGCCTCAAAATTGCTAGAAAGTGATGCCGTAGTGGTAAGCACAACGGGAATGCCATCGAGAGAGCTATTTGAATTTAGAGCAAATAATAATCAAGGGCATCATAGAGATTTCTTAACAGTTGGAGGCATGGGGCACGCAAATCAAATTGCTCTAGGTATTTCTAAAGCACAACCAAGTCGACCTATTTATTGTTTTGACGGTGACGGCGCAGCAATTATGCATATGGGATCAATTGCTGTATTGGGACAATCTAATGCTAAAAATTTAATACATATTATTTTTAATAATGGAGTTCACGATTCAGTAGGAGGCCAACCAACTGTAGGGTTTAAAATTAACTTTTCTGAAATTGCCAATGCTTGTGGATATTTATCATCTGCAACAGTAATGTCAGAAGCTCAATTCAAGGCAGCACTCCAAAAAGCTCAAAGCATGCCAGGTCCTCACCTAATTGACGTTCATGTTCGACCAGGCAACAGAAGTGATATTGGTAGGCCGACTTCTAGCCCAAATGATAATAAGAATGCAATAATGAGATATTTAGGTACTCTATAAATTATTAATGAAGTTATACTCTGGCCTAGGCAGTATTAAAAAAATTATTGGTATTCTTAATGAGTGCAACGCAACTAAAGTGCTTATAGTTTGTGGAAAAAAATCTTTCACCGAATCAGGAGCAAAAAATAAATTAGAAAATTACCTTGAAGGTTTTGATGTAAAGTTTTTTAGCGACTTCAATGTCAATCCTAAAATAGATGATGCCATCAAAGGTGCTAAATTTGCAAAAATTAACAAGATTGATTCAATTATAAGCATTGGTGGCGGTAGTGTTATTGATATGGCTAAATTAATAAAAGCTTTTTATGCAAATATAGATTTAGCAAAAAAAATTATTACAAGTAAAATTCATATATCTGACCCAGACATACCTATCATTTGCGTACCGACAACTGCTGGGTCAGGAAGTGAATCTACTCATTTTGCAGTAGTTTATGTTGGAGATAAAAAATACTCACTTGCTAACAATTGTTTGTTATCTGATTATGTTATTTTGGATGGAAATTTCCCTCTGTCTGCAAGCAGATATCTAAAAGCTTGCAATGTATTGGATGCTATTTCTCAGGCTATTGAAAGCACATGGTCAGTAAATTCAACACCTCATTCACAAAATATTTCTCTTAAAGCCTTGAAAGACTGTATGTCTAATTATGAGAGTTTTGTAAATAAAAAAAGCTCAAAACAAGCATCCCAGTTAATGTTAGAAGCCTCAAATTTAGCAGGCCAAGCGATTAACATAACAAAAACAACTTCAGCACATGCATGGTCATATGGATTTACCTCTAAGTTAAATATTCCACATGGTCATGCAGTTTGGATGACATTGCCAAGAATATTTAAGATTCACTCATTGAAAGGAAACAGAATTAATGATCCGCGCGGTGAAGATTATATTCTAAGAACAATGACTAGGCTTAAAAAAATCTTGAATATGTCTCAAACAGATGATCCTGAAAAATATTTTCAAAAGTTCTTGCAATCAATGGAGATATCAAATGATATTAACTTTTTAAGAGGCATGAATAATAAGTTTAAAAACGAGCTTAAAACCAGCGTTAATTTAGAAAGGATGGCTAATAATCCAATTGAGTTCAGTCAGGAACAGATTGATGAAATATTCAATTGATATATTTGAAACATCATCTAAATACATAATCTTATGAAGAATTTAAATTTAGGTACAATCATATTGTTTGAATCTACCAGACCGTATAATCCTAATACTGGAGGTTCTTACAGATCAATGAGGGTGGTTGTGGAATCTCTTAACAACGCAGGTTACAAAATTTTTATCGTTTCTTATGTAAAAAATTCACTACTTAAATTTCCAAACCTTGGGAATGTTGAGAATATAATAATTAAGCACTTTTCTTTAAGAGCTTTAATAAATAAGATTAAGAAAGGCTCAAATAAAAGCATTAACAGTAGCAAAAAAAATTTGAGCAAAACATCAAAAATACAATCCATGGTTTCAAAAATAATTGCTAATGTTTTCTTGCCATTAAATATATTAAATTTAATTTTGGTTATTAAAAAAATAAGACCTGAATTTTTATATTGTAATACTGGCATACCTAATGACAAACAAGCGATAATTGCTTCAATTATTTCTAATGTAAGTGTATTCTGCCATTTAAGAAACCTCCCAAATATAAGTATTTTTGATAGATATTTATCAAGAAAATTATCAGGAACCATTTCAATCTCAAACACAGTAAGTTCTCACTATTTAACATGTGGATGTATTTTGAAAAATAATATGATTATTCATAATGCTTTAGGTAGAGATTTTGAAAACACGGAATTTGAGTTAGGAGACCAAATTCTTAACAAAGGAGAGGATTTTAAGATTTCATGTTTTTCTAGATTGATAGAGTGGAAAGGTATTGAAACATTAATTATTGCATTTAAACTTTTTAGAGATCTTGGCGGTAACGGAACCCTCTCTATTTTTGGAAACGGTCCAATTAAAGATTATCTTGAAACTAGAGCTGAAGAATTAAAGATTTCTAAATATGTAACTTTTCATGGTTATGTTAGTAATGTTATAGAAGAAATGAAGAAAAGTAGCATTATTGTTGCGCCATCTGATTTAGATGAGCCCTTAGGTCGAGTTGCAATGGAGTCTAAGCGGCTTGGCATTCCAGTGATTGCATCAGACAAAGGAGGCTTTCTTGAAATAATTAATCATAGGGTTAACGGTCTTTTATTTGAACAAAAATCCTATGATGCATTATCAAAAACTATCTATGATATTTATAATAATTTATCTTTGAGATTATCTTTGGCAGAAGAAGGCTTAAAACAGTCAAAAGAATGGTCCTCAAAAAATTACTCAAAAAATTTATTAAAATTTATAGAGGAAAATAAATAATGTGTGGTATTGCTGGAATTTATTCTAATTCATCTTTAAATAAATCAGAGCATGAAATTGTTAAGACGATGTTATCAGAGATGAGGCATAGAGGACCTGATGGAATGGGCTTATGGTCAGATAATAATGTTGCCTTAGGACATGCATTACTTGCAATTATAGGAGTCGGTTCTGGAAAGCAACCCATGTCTAATGAAGATAATTCTATTTGGGTGACTTTTAATGGTGAAATTTATAATTATAAACAGCTAAAAACTTCCCTTAAAAAGAAAGGACATATTTTTAAAACTCACACTGATACAGAAGTTCTGGTTCATTTGTATGAAGAATATGCTGAAGACTTAGTTCATCATCTTAATGGGATGTTTGCATTTGCAATTTGGGATTCTAAGAATAAAAAGTTAGTTCTGGCTAGAGATAGATTAGGAGTAAAACCCTTATTTATTTCAAAATATAAAGATGGTTTTATTTTTGGATCTGAATTGAAAGCATTAAAAGCATCCGGGGTTGATATTGGTGATGTAGATCCTTTAGCAATATTTAATTATTTAAGGTTTAAACATGTCGGTTCGAATAGATCAATTTATAATAAAGTTTTCAAAGTTCCACCAGGAAATATAATTTCAATCAAGGACAAAAAATTTAGAATAAAACAATATTGGGCTCCAGTCCCCAAGAATGATGCATACATATCTAAAGAAAGAGTTAGAGATTTAATAATAGATGCAACAAACATCAGACTGAGGTCAGATGTCCCATTAAGCATCTCTTTGAGTGGTGGTCTTGATTCATCAATTGTACTTTATGAAGCGGTCCAGAGCTGTGGATACAATGGAGAAGCATTTTCAATTAAATATCCTGGAATGATCGAAGATGAATCATCTATTGCAAAAAACTTTGCTAATGAAATGGGTATTAAACATAACATTATCAGTTTTGATCATTTGGACACCAATCTCATTCCTAAGTTAGTTGACATAATGGATGAGCCTTTTGGTGACTACTCCGCATATCCATCTTATATGTTATTCAAAGAACAATCGAAGTTTTCCACTGTTGTTTTAACTGGTGATGGTGGCGATGAAGCGTTTGGTGGATATTCAAGATATTTAAGATCTATGAACTATAAAAATTATCTATTTTTTATGAATCACATAAAAAAATTGATACCTAACTTTATAAATACATTTCTACCTAGAAAATTAAATATAATCCAAGAAATGCAATCAATTAATCAAGCAGATTTCTACAGGGAGATACTTGCAATCAATTCTAAAAAAGAAATCTATAATATGTGTAATGATAGCTTTATTGATAATTTAGATCATTGCTTTAAATCCGAATGCTTGGATTCAAATAGTCAGTTTAAAAATATACCAAATGTTGAATCAGTGATCGATTATTTAGAATATTTACCAGGTGATGTTTTAGCTAAAGTAGATTTAACTTCAATGCATAGCTCAATTGAAGCAAGGTCGCCTCTACTAGATTATCGTATAGCCGAATTTGGAATATCTATGTCACCTACAAGAAGAATTAAAAAAAACGTCACAAAAGCGCCTCTAAGAGAAATCTATCAAAATCTTTTGCCTGAATATATTATCAATGGAAAAAAAAGAGGTTTTACAGTGCCAATATCATATTGGCAAACGCCTGAGTTTAATAATTATGCTAAACAAGTGTTGCTAGACAACTCAATTATCTGTTCTATGGTTATAAAAAGAGAAAAGTTAGAACAGTATTTTAAAAATTCATCAAATGAAAATAGCATAAATCCCAGACACATATGGAATTTCGTAATGTTAGAAAATTGGTTTCAAAATAACAAGATGCACTAAGGTATAAATTAAATTGAATTTATTAACGTACGCTTTGACAATTAATATAATTCTCTTTCCATTTGAGGGTTTGTCCATATTTGGACTGCCCATAGTCAGAACTACTGGATATCTAGTTATACTGGTATTCTTTTTAAAAATTCTTTTATCTCCCTCACAAGATCTCAATATTAAAAAAGCCCATATATATTTTTATCTTGTTATCAATCTTTTAATAATTTTATCTCTTTTGAATGACAACAGTATCAATTATGCTGGTTTGATTATTTCAATAGGAATGATAGCAAACTTAACTTTTTTTATAATATTTGTTAATCAAGTAGATCATCCAAGTTTATTTAAAAAAATTTTTCTTCCTTTATGCCTCTCTTTCATAATAGCAACAGTTCTTTCCATATTTTTTGGAAGCTCTATAGGTTCAACTGAGATGGTTGATACTGAAGATATTGCTGTTTTTGGTATAGTGGAAAAGTCATATAGATTAGAAGGCTTTCTTAATAATCCCAATCGTTATGCATATCTTGCTTTAATTGTTTTTTGGATAGGCGTGCTATTTAACAAATTTAAGCTTACATCACAAAAATTAAGCTTATTTATAATATTTTTTGCATCAATATCTGTGTTTTTTACGCTTTCAAGGGCTGCAATAGTTGGGCTGGTCGTCGGATACATTTATTTATTTTTAACATCAACAAATAAAATTGCTTTCTCCATATTCGCTACTATTGGTTTATCATTTTTTATTTCAATTAACTCATTGATATTGCCATCCAATTCTGAAGAAAGCTACTTTGAAAATCTAATCCAAAGATTTGATAGATCGACTCTAACAGATTCGAATAGCTCTATTTCAAGAAAAACAAAATGGATATCTGCAATTGAGGAAATTGATAAAAAACCTCTTCAAGGCTCTCCTATGGGCGCCTTTGATAAAAAGAGAGCCCAAAATGGTTATAAGATTCATGATCCACATAATGCATATCTATTTTTATGGCAGTATTTAGGTATTGGTGGATTAATTTTAATTATCACTTTTTTTAGCTGGATATTTTTATTATTAATTTCGAAAAATCATTCTTTCCTTGTAAAAGCATATGTTGTTGGAATTACCTCTTCCATAGGGATTTTTAATGTTTTTCATAATGGACTAACCTGGAAAGCAACTTTGTTAATGTTTTGCATAATTGTTTGTTTAAAACACTTTTCAAAGATGAGTTATTTAGAATTTAATAACCAAAAACAGACAACTCTTAGCTAGATGCTTGAAACCATTAATAAAATAAGCGGACTCAAAAAATTTTTGATTGATGTATTTTTTTTGATGATAGTAACTATTGGTGCAAAAGGCTTAAGGTATATTTCTGCCGTTATTATAGCCAGGAACTTAAGTATTGAAGACTATGGTTATTATGCTTACTTTATTCAAATGGCAGGTTATATTTCTGTGATTATAGAGGTTGGTCTTCCTACATCAATTATTGTTCTTAGCCTTAGAAAAGGTATTGATCTTGAAAAAATACTCCGCATATCCCTTATATTTCTGGCTATTTCAGCAATTTTTTCATATCTATTTATAAAGTTATATTTTGAGCCTAGAGCTGGGAGTTCATTATTTGATTTTGGAGATATTGAGATACAAATGCTTCTTATTTATTCATATTTAATATTCTTTGGAAGTTTGCTGATGGCTTGCCTAAGAGCAAAAGAAAAAAACCAAGAGTATAGCTTGCTTCTATTTTTCTTAGGTTTATTAACATTCTTGTTAATTCTAATCATTTTATTTTTTGAAAAACTAACACTAATAAATTCAATCTTTTCTTTAATTTCTGCTTCTGCGATTTGGGTGCTTGCTCTTATTTATTTCAATAAAAACCTATTTAAAAAATTTGAAATACCTAAGCTTAATCATGTGTCAGCCGTATTTAGCTTTGGATTAAAGAATTATGTTACTAGATTGCTTTCAAGTGGTGTACAGATACTTCCTTTTATTTTTATAGCATTATCCGAATATAAAAATGCACTAGGATATTTTGGGGCTGCTGCCATAATAGTTTCTCTAGTTAGATTGATTGGTCAATCAATTAGCATGCTCTTAACAGCAAGGCTAAGTAAGCTTGCTGATAAAAATAGTTATATGTTTACGACTTTGTTATCTGGCGGCCTCGGCTTAGTCTTATTTATTTCATATCCTTTAATATATTTTTCTCTAGAACATATAATATCTTTTATATATGGTCAAAGGTATCTTCCAGCAGTCTATATAGTTAATTTCTCACTAATTGCAGTCTCCTTTGAGGTAATCACAAATGTGGTTATAAGGCCGTTTATTACCCAAAATATTTCAAGGCATTATCTACAATGGATAGTCTACTTAATAATTTTGATAATAATGATAGCGTCCTATATGTTGTCAAAGTGGAATGATATAAGCTCATTTTTAATAGTTATTGGAAAAAGCATGGCGCTATCAAATTTTATAGGCCTGCTAGCAGCAATAACTTTCTTGATAATTTTATGGAAAAAAACCTCAATTAACGTTGGTGACAAATAATTAGTTGTGTAACTTTATTGAAACTAAAATTTAATCGCATATCATTATAAATATAATGGATTTAAAACAAGATTATCTTCTAAAGATAACTACATCCATGCCAACTCAAGCATCTCCTGGGGCTGGTTTGGTATGCCTTAGGCCGTCTATTGGTAGCAAAATTAAAACAGTAATATGCACTCCCGCCCAAGGCGATATTAACCATAAACATTTTGACAAAAATATGTCATTTGTTCGTTTTAATGCCAGTAAATTGAATATCAAAGCGCTTAGCAAGCTTAATAAAAGATTAAACCAAATTATTGACAATATTTTACTTTTTTATACTTGCATAACAAATTTCAAAGATCATAAGCCAAAATTAATTATCTGCTATGGCGTTTTAAATTTTTTAGGAAGTTATTTCTTCTCTAGATTTCTTAGTACAAAACTTATTCTTTCTCTTCATAACTCTACGGATATTGAAAAAATAAAAAAATTCCCATTTTTAAAAAAATTAGTAATTAAATGTGATGGTGTATGGGTGTGTTCATATGAGCTTTCTAATCAAGTCATGCATGAGTTTGGTATAGAGCCATTCTATAGGCCAACTGGATTTGATCCAGAGGAATTTTATCCCTTAAATGATTCGAATCGCCATTTCAAAATGAAACTTATATCTGTTGGTTCTTTTAAGTGGAAAAAGAATTTTAAAACATTAATTGCAGCTTTTAAGCTTTTATCAGATAAGCTTCCAGATCTAACCTTAAGCTTAATTGGGGGTGGTGAACTCGAATCAGATTTAAGGCAACAAGCTGTTGAGCTTAATATTTCAAAGAAGGTTAAATTCCTGGGCGTCTTATCACAAGATAAAATTGCAAATGAGCTTAATAACTCTTCACTATTTGTACTGCCCTCATTGGCTGAGGGTAGGCCAAAAGTTGTAGCTGAAGCGCTTGCAACTGGGCTGCCTTGCATAGTTTCAGATGCATGCAGTTGCAATGATATTGTTAAGAATGCAGGAATTTCAATAAAAGAGGTTTCGCCTCAAACTATTTTTGACGCGGTCATGCAAATTATGAATAATCCTGCAAGCTGGGAAGATTTATCACGCAATGCTCAATTAAATATTAAAAGCTCAAGCTGGAAGGAGATTTCATATCTTGAGCAACAGCATATTAATAATATAATAAGCAAAAATATTTAAAAAAAAATCAAAATTATAATGAAATCAATTTATCTAAAAAATAACTTTTTACTGAAATATTTTTTGTACCCCTTGGCTTCAATTTTTCTTATTTTGATTATTAGAAATTTAAATAATGCATTAAAATCCATATCATGAAATTAGTAAATGGTAATTATTAATGGTTCGATGGTTTTCTGAAGCTCAAGAAAAGGCTACTTCAAAGATTTTTGACTTATTAAGCTACTGTGAATTAACTTACTGGGTCGAAAGTGGATCTCTATTACTTGCAACTCGCGATGAATATATACCTAAAAAGGAAGACTTTGATATTGGGGCTATGTTTGATGAAGAAAAAATAAAAAAACTGGAAGCGCAGCTTAGGGATCTTGATGCCTCGTTTCAACTATCGACTTACAATGGCGATGTCTATAAAGTTAAAATAAAATTTGTAAATTGTATCCCAATAGATATTATTTTTTATGAAAGCTATAACGATACTCTTTTATCACCACAAAAATATTATTCGTCATTTCACCGAAAATACCTATCGCCACTTTTATATGCCAAAAGAATATTATTTAAACAAGATGCTAATAATAATAATACTCAAATGGAGAATTTTGTATTGGATAACAATTCTATTTTCTATCGCGTTGGGACATGGAATATTCCTAAAAAACTTATTGGTAATATAAATATATCTAATAAATCAGGTTTCAGAGTTCCTGAAAATTTAAATGACTATCTTACTTATCGGTATGGTAACTGGATGACCCCAAACAAAAATTTATGGATTTTTCATATTCATGACGGTGGATTTTCAAAACTTGATATCGAAACGATTAAACAAGTTTCATCAAACCCGTTAAACAAAAAAATATTTAATGAGAGCTAAAATTTTAATGCTTATTCCAACTCTTAATTTAGTTGGTGGGGCACAAGATCAATTAAAGATTCTATCTAATCAATTAAATGCTTATGACATTAAGCATGATATTAAAACAATTTATTCATACAAAAAAGATAATAGATATAAATTCTTTTCAGAAATCAGTCTTTTTTTTAAATTAATTATTTTTTCAATAAAATATAGAGTAATTCACTTACATGGACTAGGCTCATCTCTTTACTTTTTAGGCTTTCTAAGTCAAATTTTTAAATTTAGCTTAATTGTTAAAGTTCCAAGAAGTGGAGAGGGATCATATATAAATGAGCTAAAAAAAAATAAATTTAGATTTAAATTATTTAAATTTACATCCAATGGCGTAAAAAAATTTGTTGCATTAACTGCATGTGGAGAAGTCGCATTAAAAGATCTTGGGATTAGTTCTGATAAAATTATTAGAATACCTAATGGAGTATATATACCCTCAGCAGACCCCATTAATAAAAAAGATGAAGTATTAAATATTTGTTACGTAGGAAGATTAATCAAAAGAAAGCGGATTAATTTGATTTTAGGCGCTGCAAAAATATTAAAAGACAAAGGTATAAATAATTATCACGTATCTATCATTGGTGATGGTCCGGAGCTTAAAAAACTTGAATTGGATTCAAAAAAACTAGGTATTAAAGATCGAGTTAGATTTTTTGGTGAGGTTGAAAATAAGGTTGCCATAGGTTTATTAAAGTCAATGGATATTTTTATCTTGCCATCTGAATCTGAGGGTATGTCAAATTCGCTTTTGCAGGCATGTGCAAACAGCTGCGTTCCAATTGCATCAGACATTCCTCAAAACCTAGAAATTATTACGCCAAATATTAATGGGTTGGTTTTTAGTTCTCAAGCTCAGCTTGTTTCGCACATTGAGAATCTTTTTGATATTGACACCTTAAAAGTATTCAAAGATAAAGCTTATGAAAATGTTAAATCAAAATATGACATAAAGAAAATCGCAAGAGAATATTCTATATTATATGAAGAATCATAGCTTATCATGATATTTTTCATCATGATATAATCCAAAAAAATCACAGGAAAAATACCTAACTATGAAAAGCATATCTCAGCGTTTCAAAAGGAGTAAATTCTTTGGCGCGGTCCTTTATTTATTATTATTTATTTTTCTAACACTGCCTGTATTTTTCATAATACCTGCTATTACTTCAGATGATTCTATTGCTCTTTTTGGTATGTCAGAGATTTTGGTAATACTAACCTTATTCATAGTATTTTGTTTACTTTGTTTGTCTGTAAGTATGATAAATATATTAAATTTAAATCTTTCTACTGCATTAATTTTTTTCTCACTAGTTTTTTTAATTGTATTGGCGTCCTTCTCATCAATATTCTATTTAAATCTTGAGATTAGAAATTTCCTTTCTCATGCTATTTTTCTCAGTGTATTTTTACTACTTATTTTTTATATAGCTACTTCAACAAATATAACTTCAACAATAGTTCCATATATAATTCTTTTTTTTATAGGCCTATTGTCTTTTTTCGCATTAATCTCAAAAGAGGCAAGCAGTATTAAAGATAGAGTTCTTGGCGCTACAGTAATAGAAGAAGAGATTGTTCCCACTTCTTTTTATGACATAAAAAAAATAAAATTCGCAAATAAAATTCCTAATTCTTTCAGTGAGGGTGGTGGCATTGATAAAGTATACGATAGGTATATTTTGGCTTCAGGAAGTGGAGATATATACGTTTTTTTAACAGATGATATGAGCAGTAATCTTGATATTAAAAAACTTCCATATAGAGTTCCAATGAATTTTGAGCAATTTAAATCATCTGTAGATAACAATGTAAGAACTGAAAAGTTTCGTGTGATGGATCTAATTGTTAGAGAGGTTGGTGATAATGTTGAATTATACTCCACCCATCATTATTGGTTTGTTAATAAAAATTGTTATGTTCTAAGGCTATCTAAGCTAACTTTAGCATCTAACTTTATTGAAAGTACAGATTCAAATTCATCTTGGGAAACAATATATGAATCTAATCCATGCTTGCCTATAAGAAAAAAAGGGAATCCATTTGTCGGACAGCAAAGCGGTGGGAGGATGGCATTTCTTAATCATGACACGATGTTGTTGAGTGTAGGCGACCACGAGTTTGATGGGGTTAATTCAGAGGCAGTTCATCCACAGGATAAAACTTCATCTTATGGAAAAATAATTTCTTTAGATTTAAGTACATTTGATAATCATATTTATAGCTATGGCCACAGAAATCCTCAAGGTATTTTTGTAGATAAAGAAAAAAATATTTGGATTAGCGAACATGGACCTCAAGGTGGAGATGAAATAAATTTAATTAAGGAAGGTTTCAATTATGGTTGGCCGTATGTTACATATGGCACAAACTATGGAAAACAGAATTGGCCATTAAATAAATCACAGGGCAAACATAATGGTTACGAATTACCACTGTACTCTTGGTATCCTGCGATTGCCCCTTCTGCGCTAATTAGATTACAAAATACAGCTTTTACATATTGGAAAGATGACTTAATACTTTCATCCCTTAAATCAAAATCTCTTTATAGAATAAGAATTGAAGATGAAACTGTAAGACTAATAGAACCGATTTATATTGATGAGAAAGTGAGAGCTATGGTTGAAGGCCACAACGGCGAAATTTTATTATGGACCCATGATTCAGATATTGTAATAATAAAAAAAGTTGATAAAGATCTAAACCTAACGGCCTCTTTTAGCTCCTGTATTGGTTGCCATGCAATTGACGATTCTGATGACCATGGCATAGGACCAAATCTAAAAAATATTATCGGAAGAAAGATTGCAAGTGCTGAAAATTATAGATATTCAGATGCTTTGAAATCTATCGATGGGGTTTGGACAAAAGATTTGATTGATGAATATATACAAGACCCACAATCTTTTGCTCCTGGAACATCTATGATTTATGGAGGCATTGAAGATGAAAAGACAAGATCTGAGATCATAGATTATTTAGAAAGAAGCAGTAATTAATCTAGGATAAAACCAAAAATATACTGATATGGTCCAAATATTATAGCTATACTTAATTCATTCAAGCATTGGCATTTATAATGAAATGTATATAAATTGCATATACCTGTGGGTTAGATAATTTTTTTGGAGAGAATGTATGAAAAGAACTAGCTATAAAGATTCATCAAATTTAGAGGAACTAGATCTAGACCTAAGCATAAATACCTACGAAATTGGCTCAAGAGGTGGTGCTTTTGATGATCTGAAAAAAATTGAACACCTAGTTAATTATATCGGGTTTGAACCAAATCCAGATGAATGCTCAAGATTGAATAAAAAGTCTGAATCATCTAGACGATTTCTTAAAGAGAGATATTTTCAAACAGCAATTGGTGGAATGAAATCAAGAAAAAATCTGTATGTCACACATCAGCCAGGCTGCAGTTCTTTCTTAAAACCAAATAAAAAACTATTATCCTTTTACGGAAGAGAATCATGGTTCAAAGTTGTTGAAGAAATACAGGCTGATACGATAACTCTTAAAGATTTCTGTTTATGCAAACATCAACCATCACCAGACTTTTTAAAAATTGATATTGAGGGGATGGAATTAGAAGTGATTGAAGGTATGGATTCTCTTTTAGATGAAGTCATTGGGATTAGATTAGAGGTAAATTATCTTAATCATAGAATCCAACAACCTCGGTTTGGTGAGATAATGTCAGCACTAGAAAAGCAAGGGTTTCGTGTTTTTCAATTTCTTGAAAATCATTCATGGCGTCCAGATAGCCTGATGGGCGATCAGTACCCAGCAAAAAGTTTTATTAAATTTTCAAAAGGGGCTCTAGCTCATGGTGATGTTCTTTTATTTCGTTGCCCAGCCTCGGCAGCTGAAGATGCTAATTTTAGCAAGCAAAGATTGGTAAAAATGATTTTGCTGCTTGGAGCATATGGATTTGTGTCTGATGCTAAGGCACTCTTAGATTCTCAAAAACTAGCGAGATATAGGATAACTGTGAGAGGCGAGGTTTTGGACAGCTCGTGGCTAAAAAGCTCAGCTAAGTACTACTTAAGTTCCTCTATATTTACATATTTTAAGAATAAATTTTTGTTTATAAAAACATTTATTAAATCCGTTTTGTGATAGACAATAGTTAATTGGCTAAATTACTAGTTTGATATTGTGTTGTTCTCTATATATGCATCACAGCTGTATCTTAAAGTTATTATGTTTACCCAAATATATTTAAGATTTTAATCTTAGGAGTAAAAATGAATAAAGTTGATGTCATAAAAAAAAATATACTACTTTTTTATCTTATGTACCCACTCGCAGCTAAACTATCCCCATTTTTAGCGAAAATAAGAGTAACTCCTACCCAAATTACCTTTCTCTGGTTAAGCATCATGACAATTGCTGCAGGCCTTGCTCTTATGGGAGGCCCCTCAATCATTATTTTGACTCTTTTTTTTGTTGCTTACTTTTTTGATTGTGTTGATGGACAGTATGCAAGAGATTCAGGTCTTACTAGTAACCTTGGTAAATTTTTAGATGATTTTGGTGGGGATATTTTTAATGTATTCTTTTGGCTTTCGTTGGGAATAATTGCTGTCAATACATCACCCATGAATTTATCTTTCCCATTATCAATATTTTTGTGCCTCATAATTTTATTTAGGTCTGCACTAATTGTAAGAACTAATCAACTATACATTTCACCTGCTAAAGAAGAAAATGCAAAGAGACTCTCTGATTCTAAGCCTGATACATTTCAACGAATTATTCTTATGCCTTTACGCTATGGGGAATTATTATGGCCGACAACACTATTTGCTTTTATGATCGATGGTCTTTTCTGGTTAATACTATTTAATGCAGTTTATAGTTCCACAGTATTCGCCCTTACCCTAAATAATTCAATTCGCTCAATAATTAGTTATGGAGACGATTCTATGAATGGCCAGGG
>MDTD01094978.1_pt1 | contig 20859 bp, 26 predicted proteins | sample 811221 | NCBI WGS metagenome assembly MDTD01 (sample SAMN05326646, study PRJNA326480) | marine metagenome | isolation source: seawater | place: Pacific Ocean: South West | collected 2011
ACACAGCGTTTGACGGATGGGTGCAGAGACGAAAATCGACTCCCAAAAAGAAATATCATCTCAAATTTGGCACACAGGAAGTGGAGGTCACTTTAGATCGGTATATTGAGGTTACTAGGCATGGAATACATCATTACGAGCTCAAGGACAACAAGATAGTGCTTAAACCGTTCAGGAAAACATTACAGCCAAAGCCGGTATTGGCGCCTGCACAGTTGATGGGATACCATTTTCAAAACGGAGATCCGTATTGGGTTACGAAACATGACAAAGGAGGGTTCGAATGGGTAACAGGACAAGAGTAAGCGATCTCGATTTCGTCTACATTAGTTACGAAGAGCCCAACAAAGAAGAACACTGGGCGGACTTATTGAACAAGGTTCCCTGGGCAAAGCGTGTGGACGGTGTAGAAGGATTCGATTCCGCACACAAGGCCGCGGCCGAATTGGCTGAAACACAGTTCTTCATCAGCGTGGATGGTGACAACGTCATAGACAAAAGTTTTTTGTTGCAGACCCTGGACTGGGAAAAAACGAATCCAAAGGCCGTACATAGATGGAGAGCGAGAAACAACATCAATAATCTTGTGTATGGCAATGGCGGATTGGTTGGTTGGGACAGAGACACGTGCCTCCAGATGCACACACACGAAAACGCCAAAGACAAGAAAGCGGAGATTGATTTCTGTTGGAGCGTTCCGCACGAGAATCTACACAACTGTTACTCAACCACTGTGATTAATGCGTCACCAAGACAGGCGTTCGTGGCAGGTTATCGCGAAGGTGTAAAAATGAGCCTGGAACAGGGAATGCCCATTGATCCGGAGCAGTTCAAGAAAAAAGTGTACCCTGATAACCTACGTGTGTTGACCACGTGGATGAGCGTTGGCGCGGATGTGGAAAACGGCAAGTATGCCATGCTGGGTGCGAGGATGGGTTGCTACTCTACAACTGTTTCTGGAAACGAATATATACAGGTTCGTGACCTACGGAAAATGGCCGACCTGTTCACAAATGCAATTGCCGACCTAGCCAGCGACCTAGATGCCTATGGCGAGAGTGTGAGACAGAAATTAGATATACCAGTTGCTGATTACAACGAACAGGACAGCAAGTTTTTCAAGTTTTGTATGCCACAGCACATTAATAGAGGAGTTCAGGACCGTGAAACAAAGTAGTTACAAGAATGCCGCCGAGGTGGCCAAACAGAAACTAACTGAAGTATCACCAACCATGTGTCTGGCCAAATGGAATCAGACATCACTGCATCTACCAACGGGCATGACCAATTCTTGCTATCACCCACCACTGCATAGGATTGACGCAAGGCAGTTGGAGAAAAATCCCGCGGCTTTACACAACACCGTGGAAAAACTAGACCAAAGATTCAAGATGCTACAAGGTGAACGTCCGGAAGGATGTTCATACTGCTGGAAGATGGAGGACAACGGCGAGATGAGTGACAGGCACTATCGTTCGGGCGAGCCATGGGCCATGCAGGACTTTGAGCAGATTAGACAGAATCCAATGACGACAAGTTGGACACCGAGGTACGTGGAGGTAAACTTTAACAACGCTTGTAATTTCAAGTGCAGTTATTGTTCTCCACAATTCTCAACAACGTGGGGCAAGGAGATTGACAGGTATGGCCAATATCCCACATCTCCGCCCCACAACGCACCAGAGCACTTCCAGGGAAGGCGTAAGCCGATACCCCACAGGGAGGAGAATCCCTACGTGACTGCGTTCTGGAAATGGTGGCCTACACTTTACAAGAATCTCAAGCACTTCCGTATGACCGGGGGTGAACCGATGATGGACAAGAACACCTATAAGGTGTTTCAGTACATAATAGACCATCCTAAGAATGACCTACATCTGAACGTTACAAGCAACATGTGTCCTCCTGACAGGAAACTAAAGAACAAGTATTTTGATATGTGCAAGAGGATATGCTTGGAGGAATCAGTTGAACACCTCATGCAGTTCGTTTCGGTTGATGCGTACGGCAAACGTGCGGAATACATACGGGACGGACTCGACTTCAACTACATGATGGACAACGTGGAGGAGTTTCTGGATCGAATACCTGTGCGTAATTCTATCACATTCATTTGCACTTACAACAACCTAAGCATCACCAGTATGGACAAACTTTTACAGAAGATAATGGAACTTAGGAAAAAATATTCAAAGACATATCAGAGGGTATGGTTCGATGTGCCACTGCTGAGACAACCTGCGTGGCAAGAAATCATACTGCTACCAGAGTCGTATCAGATAATACACGAAGACAACATTAAGTATATGCAGAACAATTCCGGCGAGCATAACGGTTTGCACATATTTAAAGACTTTGAGATCCAGAAGATGCAGAGGAATCTCGCACACTGGCGCAACGCAGAAAAAGATTTGACGCAACAAAAAAAGAATTTTTACGCATTTTTTAACGAACACGATCGCAGACGTGGAACTAACTTTCAAAACACGTTTCCGGAAATGATAGAATTTTGGGAGGAGTGTAAAAACATATGAGTATAACAATTTGCCACGGATGTAGTTTTACAAGGTATAAATGGTCGACTTGGCCAAATTTTATATCTTGGTTTAAAGACACTGAGGTAAGGAATTTTGGTTACAGTGCAAGTGGTAACGAAACCATAGCAAGGAATGTTGTGAACAGTGCATTGAAGTTCAAAAATATAGAACATATGTACATTATGTGGTCTGGTTCTGATAGATATGAATTAGTTCGAGACACCGAGGAAGAATTAGAACATGAACTGGCAACGTATTCGAGATTTGATCCTGATTACAATTGGTGCGTATGGTTTGGAGGACATCCAGATAAGCAGAGACATAAAGACTATCAAAAACATTTTTTAAATGAAAGGCAAAATTGGTATAGGACTTTAGAAAAAATATTATACACTCAAATGTTTCTTGATAAAAGGAATATAGATTACACTATGATGATTTATAAGTCAGATGTATTGAATAATAAAAATTTAAGCAATGCTGAGAATGCCATATACAAACAGATTGATTGGTCTAAGTTTAAGTTTTACAAGGACAAATTAGGTTTATGGGAGTTTGCAAATGACAGATATCCTGATCAGTTTGCAGAAAAAACAGACTTACATCCATTGCCATTGACGCACTATCATTGGGTGAAGGATATAATGTTCGAAAGTGACGTGAAAGCACCAGAGGACGAATATAGGAAATTAAAAGAATGGAAGATCTTGAATTTAAAAGAAAAAAACTAGATACCAAATCCGCAAGTTTTTGTGGAGCAAAGTGGTACAACGCCACCATATGGTTGGGTAGTGGCATGACGACAAGTTGCCACCATCCTCTACCACACAAAATTGATCTGGAAGAAATAAAGAAAAATCCAAGTGCTATACACAACACCAGACAGAAAAAAGAACAACGTAGGCAGATGCAGTGCGGCGAAAGACCATCGGGTTGTGAATACTGTTGGAAGATCGAGGACATAGGCAGAGATGCAATAAGTGACAGGGTCTATAAGTCAAAAATTTACACTGACAAAGAATTAGAAGATGCCTACAAATCAGATCACCAAAAAGATTTTAATTTGAGAACGTTGGAAATTGCATTTGATAGGGTGTGTCAGTTTGCCTGCACATACTGTAATCCTGCTTTCAGTTCAACCTGGGCAAACAACATAAAGCGACAAGGACCATACACAGGAATGACCACTGACGGACGTAACCATTTTACTCACGCACACGACAGTGCCGAACCTTATAAAAAAGATGAAACCAATCCATATGTGGAGGCATTTTACAAATGGTGGGAAACAGATTTACATAAAAGTTTGGAAGAACTTAGGATAACCGGAGGTGAACCAATGATGTCTCCTAACCTATGGAGATTGTTGGACTGGATAGAAACACAGGGAGATAAGATGAAGCCAGGTATGCGAATTGCAATTAACTCTAATTTAGGGGCCAAACCTGAAATAATAAACAAGTTCAAAGATAAATTGAAAGGTTTCGAACACTTCCATTTGTATACTAGTTGCGAAGCAACATTCGAGCAGGCAGAATATATAAGAGACGGACTTAACTATTCGGAATGGCACAGTAATCTGTTGCACATGATGGCGGACAGAGTGCCATCGGAAATCCATAATATGTGCACCATAAATGCATTGTGTCTTGAATCATTGCCTGAGTTTTTAGAAAAAATAATTTGGTTTAAAACTGCAGGTGCTGTGTATGGTCCAACTATCAATTATACGCTTAACATATTAAGATTTCCTAGTTTCCAGTCGCCACTTGTTTTGCCTGACGATCTTAGAAATAAATTTAAGATGGACTTGGTAAACTTTTTAAATACCAATGAGAAGTACTTGGAAGAAATGGAGCGTAATCAGACACAAAGACTAATAGATTATTTAGATGTAGTAAAAACTCCACACGCAGGAGCCGCCGAGCAGAGCAGACTGCAAAAAGATTTCAAGGCATTTTACAGCCAATACGACAAACGAACAGGAAAGGACTTTGAAAAGACTTTCCCGATTATAGGAGAATGGTACCGTGGCATATGATTATGGCGCTAAGGAGCCTGAGAAACTTAAGATAAAGGATATGACTCCTAAACAAAAGGAGTTATTGATTGATAGTGATTCTTTCTGTATGATGCCGTGGTTGCACATACACGCCTTTCCTGATGGTAGGGCGTATCCTTGTTGTTTTGCCTTAGACAAATATCCTGTTGGTGATTTGAACAAAAACTCAATGGCAGAAGTTTTCAACAATGACACAATGAAAGAAATCAGAAGAAACATGCTGTCAAACAAACCAAGCAAACATTGTTCTAAATGCTACGATCAAGAGAAATCAGGATTCTTTAGCCTACGTTTAAGTTCAAACAAACACTTTGGACATAACATAGGTATGGTGGACAATACACAACCTGACGGCCAATCCGATTTTGTTATCAAGTATTGGGATATACGTTTCAGTAATTTATGTAACCTTGCATGTAGAAGTTGTGGCACATGGTTTAGTTCAAATTGGTATGAGGACCATAAAAAACTTACAGGTGCTCCTCCCAATCATGCTAAGATCATGAAAGTGGGTAGGAGTAGTGATGACATATGGAATCAAATGCTAGAGCAGTTTGAACATGTTGAACAATTTTATTTCGCTGGTGGCGAGCCTATTATTATGGAAGAACACTACAGAATTTTAAAAGAATTAGATAAAAGGAAAATGTACCATGTAAGATTAATTTACAATACCAATTTTACTAGGACAAAATTTAAAGATATAGATGTATTGGAATTGTGGAATAAATTTGATTCGGTATCTATAGGAGCAAGTTTAGATGCAGAAGGTAAGCGTGGAGAACTAATGCGTAAAGGCACAGTATGGAAAGATGTTGTGGCCAACAGAAAGAGAATGTTAGAAGTTTGTCCACAGGTTGATTTTTATATCAGTTCTACAGTAGGACTTATAAATGCTTTACACATACCAGATTTTCATAAGAACTGGGTTGAACAAGGATTGTTGAAGCCACAAGATTTCAATTTTAATTTGTTACAGTTTCCTTATCCGCAGAGAATCGATCTGCTTCCAGACACATTTAAGGAAAAAGTAAAAGAAAAATACGAAAAGCATTTAGAATGGTTGCGTCCATTAGATAGTCTAACAAGGGCAACCAAAGGATTTGAGTCCGGTCTTGATTACATGATGAGGAGAGATAATTCAAGAGACTTACAACAATTTAAAGACACTATGAAAAAGTTAGACGTAATAAGAGATGAAAATATTTTAGAAGTATTTCCAGAACTTAAGGAGTTATATGAAACACAGGAGGCCTAAAAACTTTGGAGATAAGTGTGCGTTGTGGTTTACAATGCGATTGCGTTGGTTTGCTGACACGTTCTTTGCGAAGCGATACGGACATAGAGCAGTTGTTTTAGAAACAGTTGCAGGCGTACCAGGAATGGTAGCAGGAATGTGGAATCATCTACGTAGCCTTAGGAAAATGAAACCAGATGACAGAGGTTGGATTAAGACACTTTTAGAAGAAGCAGAGAACGAACGTATGCATCTAATGATATTCATTGAAATTGCAAAGCCAAACTGGTTGGAGAGATGGATGATTATTACAGCACAATTTTTATTCTGGCATTTCTATATGTTTTTGTACATTTTCTTTCCAAAGGTAGCACACAGGATGGTTGGCTACTTCGAGGAACAAGCCGTGATCAGTTATACTTCTTATCTTAAAGCAATAGAACTAGGTAAAATTGATAATATACCCGCACCAAAAATAGCAATTAATTACTACGGCTTGCCAGCAGATGCTAGGTTGAAAGAAGTCGTGGTGGCAGTCAGAGAAGATGAAAGGGGCCATTCCAAAGTAAATCACGAAATGGCAGACACACTGGAGATCGAAAATGCCAGATAGATTTCCAACAGCAGATGAGAGATGGCCTAGGAATGGTATTCCTACACCCAAAAGAATTAAACCGAGCGAAGGCAACAAAACATTCTGTATGGCACCGTGGACACACACATATCTGTCACCACAAACAGAAAGAAGAATGTGTTGTGCATCAAGAGAGCCTGCACAAAGTTTCCAACAGTATATAGACACAGGCAACAATGCCAAAGAATATAAACCCCTAACACTTAAAGAACACTGGAATTCAGATCATATGAAATCTGTTAGACTCCGTATGATGGCTGGTGAAGAATTACCGGAATGCCAGGTGTGTGATCACAAGTTATTAAACACAGATGTATATAGGTCATACTGGAATCAGTTATTCAGAGATAGGGTAGATGAAGCATTTGAAAGCACAGACGCTACAGGTGCAACTACAATGCAAACCATCAGTTTTGACTATAGGTTCAACAATCTATGCAACTTCAAATGTAGAATGTGTGGCGATATGTTAAGTTCCAGTTGGGAAGCAGAATCTAGGAAAAACAAAACATGGACTAAAGAATCGCAACCATGGATGGCGTCGCCTTTGAGAGAACAAATTATAAAGTTCCAAGACACACAGATCGTACAAGAATTTGTTGAAGCAGTCGAAACAAAAAGAATAAAAGAAATATACTGGTGCGGTGGAGAACCTCTGATGTGGGATATGCATTGGAAAGCCATGCAGAGAATTATAGAACTAGGATTTTCAAAAGAGGTATATGTAAGATACAACACAAATTTAAGTAGAACATCATTCAAAGGAATCAAACTTTTTGATTTACTTCCGGAGTTTCAAGACTGGCAAATATGTTCATCGCTAGACGGAACAGGTGAAGTTGGTGAATACATTAGAGATGGTTTAAATTATGAGCAGTGGTTACGCAATTTCAAAGAAGGTTTGTCGGTTGCAAAAACAGCCAGAGAGATGCGGTTAGATTACACAATTACAATGCCTGGATTATTGGAACTTAAAAATATGTTTGATTTGAGCAGAGAGTTAGACACAGAAATATTGACAAAAGTTATGTTTACTTTTAGCAATGACGAAATTCTTAGTCCATTAGCACTGCCTAAAGAACTGCTTCACACTATCATTGACGAAGCACTAGCATACATGGAACCTCTTGCCACACACAAACAAAGGGCATTGATAGAAGTAATAAAAAATTTGAAAAATCGAGAAACCTTTACTCCAACTAAAGAAGGAAAACAGAGACAAGAAAATATTGATAAGATTAGAAGACAAGATATAAAAAAAATATTAAGCAAAGACAAAAGGATATTAGACTGGTGGACAAGTATTTAGATTCAAACATCTGCCCATTGCCTTGGAATCATTTAGAAGTTGACGTTAATGGTGGTGCATCTCCTTGCTGTTTGTACAAGGGCAGTATTCCTGGCGTCAAGGTGTATGAACAAAGTTTAACGTCCATACAACAATCAGATTACATGGAAGTTTTAAGGAAAAAATTCAGAGATGGCGAACGCCCAAAAGGTTGTCAGAATTGTTGGCAAGAAGAAGACGCAGGCAAAACTTCCAAGAGACAGAATTCAATCTACAAAATGGGTAAGAGTTTAGAAAACTGGACTCCTAACAGCGAGCCAACCCTCAAGTTTATTGACTTTAAGTTAGGCAATGTGTGTAATTTGAAATGTAGGATATGTGGATCCTGGAGTTCATCTAAATGGGCTCAGGAAGAATTGGACTATGGAGAAAATCCTGTGGCAAGAAAAAATTTATTCGAAGGTGGTTGGCCGAAGCGTAATCCTAAGTTTTTTGAGGAGTTACAGGAAGATTTGAAGCACGTTGAATATTTTGAATTTACAGGCGGAGAGCCGTTTATGATAAAAAACCATTTCAAAATTTTAAAGCACTGTGTGGAAAAAGGATATGCAAAGAACCAGGACATACACTACAACACAAATGGTACACAATTACCCCCACGTGAGATATTTGACTTATGGAGAAATTTTAAAAGAGTTGAGATAGCATTTAGTATAGATGATGTTGCCGAACAATTTGAATACCAAAGATATGGTGCAAATTGGAAAGAAGTAAATCATAATTTAAATCAATTCAAAACCTTTCAAACACAAAATATGGAGTTCCAGATATGTTCCACAATAAACATCTTTAATGTTTTTAGTCTTGCTAAACTTAATTTGTGGGTGCGAAATTTTGATCCTAGGTATTTCTATGTTAACACTTGTTTCGATCCAGATATTTTCAACATACAGACACTGCCAAAACAAATCAAAAACATAGTGAATGCAAGATATTCAGACCTTAAAGATTTCCAAGGCACTTTACGGTTTATGAACAGTGCAGACAGAGACTCTGAGGAAATAAGGCAACAGAGAAAGGCTAGGATTTTACAGACAGATGATTACAGGAAAGAAAATTTTGGACAAGTATTTCCACTTTTAAATAAAGTTTTACAAATCTATGAATAAGAAATTAATATCAGGTGGATGTTCATTTACTTTTGGACATGAACTATCCGATGACAACGAGGGCAAAGTGCCATCTAATAAAACGTGGGCGGCAATGTTGGATCCCAACAAAGACTATGTTTGTGTTGCCAAAGCGGGTAGCGGAAACTCCGGTATTGCAAGGAGAGTGTTTACTGCTATTTCCGGTTTTGATAAAAAAACAATTGGTGCAGTAGTAGTTATGTGGTCATTTCCTTCCAGATATGACTGGGCAATGCCGAGACACAAAGTTCTCGAACATACAAGATGGGCAACAATTACACCATGGGACACTACTGATGGCAGTCACGAGGCCTTCAAAAAAATGGCCAATTCCGAACCACACCAAGCGATATGGGAAAGGCATCTTGAGGAATCAAGGGAAACAGGCGTTAAGCCATTTGCCGACAGCATCTACAAGTTCGCCGCAAACGAATACCATGAAATTTATCTAAGTTGGAAAAGTATTATTTGGTTACAGAACATATTGGAAAAGAAAAATATTCCTTTTATGTTCACACTCGCAGACAACAGTCTTTTCTATAAAGATTTACAGCAACACGCAAATACAGATAGATTAATGGAGGCACTACACAAAGAAATTGACTTTACCAAATGGTTTAGTTTTGGAGAACGCATGATGGGTTTCAACCAATGGGCAGAGATGAACGATTACGAAAGAGGCATCACACATCCACTAGACAAAGCACACGAAGATGCTGTAAAATTAATGTTACCAGAGTATAAAAAAATAATAGGAGAAAAAAATGATCAAATGGTTTAAGAAGATGATCAACAAAATAAAAGAAGAGATCAAGTACAGAAAGAGATTGAAAGAATTAAAGAAGAAAGACCCATTTATATACAAGTAAGATGGCAATAAAACATAGAATAAAATTTAAAGACACTATCAAAAAGGTTTTAGAGAAAAAGCCTAAGTATGATTTGGTTGAATTGCCATACATTGATTGCTCAGAAGATCCTGTGAGGCCTGAACTTGATCTTGCCTTTCGACAGGCATACGGCAGGAAGATATATGGACTTAAAGACGAAGAAGGAGACATATGTGCAATAATGTGTTTTGCTTTCACAAACAAAGTTCCAAAGACTGTTGAGGAAATGGATATTTTAAGTAAGGACGCCGCAATGCAGGCAATACACAGAGCAGGTATGCAGGGAGACATCGCCATTGCATACACAGTGTGGGCAAAAAAGAAAGGTGGTGGAAGGGCCATAGTGAACGAAGTGTACAAGATGGTCAAAGACTCTAATCACTTAAACAGGCTTGTGACTCTAAGTCCATTGACAGATATGGCTAGAAACTTCCATCTCAAAAATGGAGCAAAAGAATTACAGGTAAATGACACTACACAAAATTTCGAATACGATATAACACTAGAAGACTGGGAGAAATACTTGGAAAGAGCCAAGGGTTGGTTCAAAATCAGATGACCTGGTGGAATTGGTATTGTTACGACTGCAAGTGGAAGGGTGTGGCACAGGAACTGGCAGAAGATTTTGACACAGAAGAAGGTTGGGTGTGTCCCAAGTGTAAAAGCATACAAATAGAAGACATGGGATGGCACAAGGAGGAAGATGAGAATACTGGGAATTAATTGTATGAACCACGATGCCGCAATGGCTGTTGTTGATTACAGTTCTGGCATAGGTGAGGTGTTGTGGGCCGCTCACGCAGAACGTTATTCCAAAGTCAAAAATGATCATTATCTGAACAAGCAAATTGTAGACGAAGCAAGGACATTTGGCTGGGACAAAGTTGTGTATTATGAAAAACCACTATTGAAAAAAACAAGGCAGTTTTATGCTACCCAATATAGTGTGGCCTTTGACAGTAAAGAAATGCCACAACATCATTTAAAACAGTTTGGTATAGTCATAGATGCTTTTGTAAAGCATCATGACAGTCACGCCGCGGCAGGATATTTCACATCTGGATTCAAAGATGCTGTGATATTGACCGTTGATGCAATCGGTGAATGGGAAACTGTTTCAATATCGAAAGGTTACAATCAAAAAATTATCGAGAGGATGGAAAGTATTAGATATCCACACAGTCTGGGAATATTGTATTCTGCATTTACTCAACGTTGTGGCTTGAAACCAGCCGAAGAAGAATATATTCTAATGGGAATGGCGGCATACGGAACACCAAAATACAAGGACGACATATACAATGATTTTGTTGCAAGAAAACCTTTTAGGTTAAAACGTAATTTACACAAAGGGATAGGCGACTGGAAACCAGATGCAGATGTAATGGACCTTGCGGCCAGCGTACAAGCGGTGACCGAAGAGTGTCTCACTGACCTATGGATTAAGGCGAGTAGATATGCCGGGTTTGGAAATGACAATTTGGTATATGCAGGTGGAGTAGCATTAAACTGTGCGGCAAATAAAGTTTTGGCAAATTTAGGTTTATTTGATAAAATTTGGATTATTCCAAATCCTGGTGATGCTGGATCAAGTTTAGGTTGCATAGCCGCAAATGAAAATAAACAAATTGATTGGAAACATCCATTCCTAGGACACAACATAGAGGGTGAGTATCCTGTGGACGCAATTATAAAAGAATTGAAGGAAAACAAGATGGTAGGAGTTGCAAATGGCAGAGCAGAGTTTGGACCAAGGGCACTTGGTAATAGATCTCTTTTGGCAGATCCGAGAGGTCCGGAGATAAAGGATTTGGTAAACGCAATTAAAAGAAGACAGAAGTTTAGGCCATTCGCTCCGGCCATATTAGAGGAGGACGTAAACGACTATTTTGACCTACCTACCGGCGTAAAAAATACCCCTTATATGCAATATACAGCGGCGTACACGCATGGTAATGACTGTCCTGCCATAATACACTATGATAACACTAGTCGCGTACAAACCGTGCGTAAAAGCGATAACGAAGGGTTTTATGAATTGCTGAAAGCATGGAAAAAAGAAACTGGTTGCCCAATTCTTTTGAACACCAGTTTGAATATTAAGGGTCAACCTATTGTAAATGATGTTGAAGATGGTAAAGCATTTACCAAAAAATACGGAGTGAAAGTTTTATAATGAAGTGTGTGGAAACAGGAAAAGGATACAGAATCTTCAGGGATTATATATTGGGTATTTTTCCTTATTACATTTTAGAAGACACAAGACAAGCACAATACAAAGGTGGCGTGTGGAAAGACGCCAAAATTACAGACTGTTATTTTAAAACATTGAAGCAGGTAAGGAGAATGATATCACAATGAAAAAGATATTAGTCACAGGCGGCAAAGGTTTCATCGGTTCAAAGATAGTTGAGATGCTATCAAATGATTATAAGGTCACAGTGGTGGACAATAACGACACCTATGGCATAATGACTAAAACAGAATTAGAAAAATTATACAAGTGGCGAACAAGGAATTGGAATGCTAAAAATGTCCAAGTTATAAGTGGTGACATTTTGGATAGATTGACTTGCCTACAAGCATTTTCACACAGGCCCAACATTGTGATACATTTAGCAACATATCCAAGAGCAAAGATCGTTGACAATGATCCGATCTTAGGAATTCCAAAAGTTATTGGCACAACAACAAATTTATTGTGGCACGCGGAAAAGTTCAATGTTGAAAAGTTTGTTTATGTCAGTAGTAGCATGGTATATGGAGATTTTAAAGATGGCATGAAAGAAGACGGCAGGACAAAACCAAAAAACATATATGGCGAGGCAAAATTAACAGGTGAAAGAATGGTCAAGTTATTCTCCAAGAGAGATGGATTAAATTACAACATCGTTAGACCAAGCGGAGTATATGGACCGGGAGACATGCCGGATAGGGTAGTTTCAAAATTTTTTGAGAAAGCAATGAATAATGATGACATTACATTACACAATGGTGCAAATAAAGTTGACTTTACATATAGACAAGATGCCGCACGCGGAATCATTTTAGCGGCTTTGTCACCTGTGGCAAATGTAAGTTTCAACATCACAGCAGGAAAGGCAACCAGCCTAAGGACACTGGCCGAAAAGATTATTGAACTGACCAACAGTGAATCTGATATACAGGACATAGGCAACCACGAACTGTACCCAATGCGTGGCACATTAGACATAAGCAGAGCAAAAGATCTGTTAGGATATGAACCAGAGTTTACTCTGGAGCAAGGATTAAAAAGTTATTATGACTGGTTACAAAATAAAATTTAATGGTATTGATAGACTGTATGATGAGTATTCTTGGAGGCTGACACGAAGGGCCAAAGCGGCTTGGAAGTCAGGCAATGTCTTACAGGGCAAATATCTTAATCAATTTGAGAACGAATTAGCAAAAAAATACAAAAGAAAATATGCGGTGGCAGTTGCGAATGCTACTGATGGATTGTACTTCGCACTAAGATGTGTCAACATCACAAACAATGACAGTGTCATATGCCCTGTTTTTAGTTATGTGGCCACTAGTGGTGCTATAAAAAGGATAGGATGCAACATCGATTTTGTTGACACTGATAAAAACGGAAACATAGATGTTCTTAAAATAAGCAATATGGACATGCCGAAAGCATTGGTGTATGTAAATTTGTTTGGCAACGTTGCTGAATATGAGACCCTTAGAAAAATTTGCGACAAAAGAGGTATAGTCTTGATTGAGGATGCCGCACAGAGTCAAGGTGCCAAATACAAAAATAAATTATCAGGCACCTTAGGTGACCTGAGTGTGTTCAGTTTTGATCCAATGAAAAACATGCCTAGTTTCGGTGGAGGCGGTGCAATATTGACTGACAATGAAGATTATTACAAGTTGTTGAAAAGTCTCAGACGACACGGATTTGATAGCAGTCTGGAATATGGATACAATAGCCTATTATCCGATGATCACGCAAACCAACTTTTGTTTTTATTATCTAAGTTCGACAAATTGCAAAAGTTAAGGAAAAAAGTTTTTGAAAAATATCAAAAAAATCTACCGCAATTTAATTTTGTTACCACACACAGCAATCACGTGAGCAGTTACCACAAACTGGTTGTGCTGGTTGAGAAGCGAGATGAACTAAAAACATACCTTGCACAAAATGGCATAGAGACAAAAATACACTACCCAAAGATACTTGATGAGATTAACATTGGAAAATATCCCAACGCTGAAAAAATTTGCAGTCAGGCTCTAAGCCTGCCAATATACCCTCATCTAAAAATGAAAGAAGTTGATTACGTATGTGAAAGGATTAAAAAATTTTATGGTGTTTAGAAACTTCAACACAGAAGCAATCGCTACGATGCCAAAACCAAAGAACAGGTCGTCTTTTGATAGTATTAGAGTGAAATTTGACAACGTGAAAGAGTGGCCATCACCTTTGGTAAATTCTCGCACGGTACCTTTTGTAAAAAGTTATTTGGAAGTGATCAAGAATTGCATAGACGAGATACAGACAGAATATTTCTGGATATTTCCTAGTTTTATGCACTGTAAAGAAATCGATTTCAGTTTCGTACCGGAACAGTTCGAAAAGGATCAAATACACAGTTGGTACACAATACATCCAAAAGGCGGACTTAACAAAGAAGGACACGTGTTGCTTATACCGACAAAACAGTTTAAAGAACAAATGAATGGTTTGAAATTTCTCAGAGACTATAAGGATATAAATTATCATCCGCACAAAGAACTTTGGAATCCACCTATCACCAAAGTGCCTTTTCCGTTGAGAAACCCTGTTGAGACATACAACGAAACCGCACCGCATTTCTACAAATGGATGATCAACATGAATCTACCCACTGCTGGAATCACACTTCCTAATTTTTATCCAAGTTTCTGGGAAGAAGAAAAACTCTACACATTTGGAGAAACAAAAGATATAATGCTAGTTCCACACAAAGATAAAATTGAGCAGTTTTATGATTTTGATCTTGTGGTACATAAGGATTATGAATATCCTGTTAGACCAATGGATATAATTTTTATCTCATATGACGAGCCGGGAGCAGAGCAAAGATTCAACAAATTGAAAGAAAAGTTTCCCAGAGCAAAATGGTGCAAAGGCGTTAAAGGGCAAACGCAGGCATACTGGGCCGCCGCGGTAATGAGTGAAACGGATTATTTTTTTGCGGTGTTTCCAAAGATAGACATAGTTGACAGTTTCCAATTTGACTTCCAACCAGACAGGATGAAAAATCCTTGCCATTATATTTTCAATTGCCATAACACTGTCATAGATCTTACATATGGCCATGACGGTGTCATTTTATTCAACACAAGGTTAGTGATAGAAACTGTTGCTCCTGGTTTGGACTTTACCCTTTCCAAGCCACACACAGTGGTTCCTATACTGTCAGCGATGCACACAATGGAGGAAACACCTTTACTCGCTTGGCGTACGGCATTTAGAGAGACGTTGAAACTTAAGGCACAGAGCGTTGTAAAACCCACAGTAGAAACTAATTACCGTCTTAAAAAATGGTTAACTAAAGGTGTAGGCAAGAATGCAGAATGGGTCCATAAAGGCGCCAACGATGCAATTGAATTTACTAAAACCAAATCAGGAAAGGATCTCAAACTGAGTTATGATTTTGATTGGTTAACAAAGTATTTTGAAGAGAAGTATAAATGAGACTTGGATACAAACACGAAAAGGACAAGATAGAATCCAACAGGTATTGGAACAATACTATCTTACCATTGCTCAAAAATGGTTCATTAGAACACGCCGTTGAAGGCACCTATGCTTATCCAAACAGGATAGGTTTGTATCCAGGAATGACTTGCCAATTCTTTTGTACATTCTGTGGCAGAAACTACAACGCCAAGTATAATGCAATGGACATAGCCAAAAGTTTCGAAGTTTTCAAACAGGTCATAGACCAAGATCCCAAGGAAGGAGAGTTTTGGCAGGACAGATTTAGAATCAGCGGAGGGTTAGAACCTTTGACCAATCCACACATAGGCAAGATTATAAGTTACGGCAACAGCCAAGGATTCAAAATGCAGATGTACACTAACGGTTATGCTCTGTCGCAAAAATTTTTGAAAAAGCAACAAGGTATATTAGATCTAGAGGTAATGCGTATAAGTCTATACGGACACGATCAGGAAAGTTATTACAGGGTAACTAAGAATAAAAAGGCATTTGATATTGTTGTCAAAAACCTTAAGGAATTTTGCAAGTACGTACCAACAACAAAAAGCAAAATAAAATTAGGAGTAAACTGGATAATACTTCCAGGACACAGTGAAGATGTGAGAAGTGTCTTTAAAATGATAAAGGATATCAACAGTGTGTCTGATTTCAAGATATCATTTGTAACATTAAGGGAAGATTTTTCACAGTCTAACAATTACATCTCAAATGAGGAACGTGAAAAATTACATAAGATATTTCTCGAAGTGGAAAAAGACACAGACGCACACATAGATTATGGGTATGCTCTACACTCGGTTAGACACGGCAAGCCAACAGGACCACTCAAAATGGCCACACATGAACAAATGGACAAACACGGATGGCCTCAGATAGCCACATCGATCGATAGCCTAGGAAATCTCTATGTGTATCACGAGACAGGATTTTTAGAAAGACCGGGCAGTGAACGTTATATAATTGGAAACATCAAAGATTCGAGTGTTACTGAAATAGTAAAAAACCATCTGCAAGGACCTGGCATCAAGGCACAACCGTTTGACGTAAGTTTTCTTGATGCATTTGATCATACAACAACTTTACTTTTGTATGAAGCAAAGCAAATTAAAAAAACAAATTATGATTGGAAAAAAGTATTGGAGGATAAATGGAAGTTCCCTACGCAAATTTAAAAAGAGTATACGACAATAACAAAAGCGAACTAGATGCCGCAGTTAATGATTGTATCAATAACAGTTGGTTCATAAAAGGACCAAAGGTCACAGAATTTGAAAACAGGCTACAGGAATATTGCTCTGCCTTGTCTGTAGGAGTTAGCAGTGGTACCAGCGCCTTGTTGTTGGCATATGAATCTCTGAACTTGAAGCCGGGTGATAAAATTGTTATACCAAGTTTCACTTTTATAAGCACACCCGAGATGGCTTCAAAATTAGGATTAGAAATAGTCTGGGTCGATTGTAACAAGGACAATTACACAATAAACACAGATAATCTTGCAGGATTGTTGACTTCTATAAAGGATATTAAAGCAATAGTTGGTGTAGATATATTTGGACACACTTGCGATTGGGACACAATAAAAAAAATCGCAGGAGATATTCCTTTGGTGCAAGATGCCGCACAGTCTTTTGGTGGAAGATATAAAGATCAAATCAACGGAAGTTACAACGATCTCACCTGCTTCAGTTTCTATCCAGCAAAAAATATGTTCTGTTTTGGTGACGGTGGAGCAGTTGTGGGAAATAAAAAATACGTAGATACGATAATAATGAGTAGAGATCACGGCAGGACAGACAAATATGTTCATGAGTTTTTAGGCTGGAACGAAAGGTTGGATTCAATACAAGCCAATGTTTTAAACAAAATGATAATCAAAGTTGATGAGCACAACGACAGTAGAAGAGCGGTTGCAAAATTATACGACAAAGAACTTAAAATTGACACAATGGTACACACAGAAAGTTGGTGCCACAATGTGTACAATCAATATTCTGTTTTGGTGGATGACAGGGAAAATGTAATTAAAAAACTTAAAGACAAAGATATACAAACAGGCGTTATGTGGCCTGCAGGATGTCACATTCAACCTGCCTACAAAAGTAAAGATATTCTACAAAACACTGATTATGTTGCAAACAGAGTATTAAGTTTGCCTTGCTGGCCATATATGAGTGATGACGAAGTGGCCTACGTTATAGAAAATTTCAATAAAATTATTTAAAACTTTTAGAAAGTATTTTAGAAGTCTTACTTTGTATGTCCTTCTTTAGTGCTGGAACATCAAATTTTAGATCCATTGACTTGATGTCTTTGTAGTGTTTGGTAAGAAGTTTAGTCAAAAGTTTAGCAATACTAGATTGACTTTTTGTTTTGGCTTCTTTTTTTATGTTGTAATTTATTGTGATATTGTTCTTCAATTGAAGATTTACGTAAAGCAGATAAGTGACCGGCATATTAGTGAAGTGTAATCCTTCAAGCACTTCCGGCCACTCATTTACAAAATCTTTAGTAAGTTGTAACCAACTGCTATTTTTTGGCGGTTGTCTTTTTGGCATCCGCTTTCTTGGGTGTTGCCTCTTCGGTCGCATCGGGATCTTTACTCAACTCCGATACTTTTACTCCAAGGTCTCTTGCTATTTGTTCGTTCAACTTGTTCAATGCTATTCTTCCATCCGGTGTATTACCGTAAGTTACAATGATCTCGTTAGTTTTGAACTTCTTAATGTAGTTGTCATTGTGTAGCATTTCTAACATATTGGTTCCATCAGGAAATGTTTGCCTGCTAATGAAATCAGCAAGTTCATTTGCCTGTTGTCCTCCCTCTGACTCAACAGCCTTCATCAATGAGTTGTGATACATATCTGGTAAGAACTTTGTTCCTACTACAAGACAGTTGTTCGGTTCATCAGGTACGGTTCTATACAATACCACCACCTTGGCCTTGCTTTCGTCTGCAAGTTCTCCAATGTGTTTGAAGTGCCTTCTTGGACCTGTCTGGCCATCGCCTGCCGCTCCGGTACCATCGCCCATTGGCATTGCTTGGTTGTTAACGTTTACTAGTGGCATATTGTCCTCCTATTTGCTCTCTGCTGGAGCATCTGTTGGCGCCGCCGCTTTTTGTTGTTGTTCGACTTTTTGTAAAAAAGCCGTTAGTTTGTTGTAGATGAATCCAACCCCTGCCATTTCGCTGGCACCAAATGCGCCTCTCTTACTTGCCACATCTAGTATGCCTTGAAGATTTTTAAGATCCCCAATCGAAAGTGCCATTGGATCTGCTTTAGGTTCAGTGCCAGCCGTCGCTGATGCTGTCTTTTCTGCAGTAGGTTCTTCCACTTTTTTCTTTTCTTCTGTTGCCATTTTAGTTTCCTTTAATTGCAATTATTATAATATACGTATATTATACTTTAAATAGTTATGGATAGCAACGGTTATTTTAGACCGATCTGAGCCTTTCCTGACAATGCAAACAAAGTAAGGTCGCCTGGTTGTTCGAAACCAATTACGGTAATTGATCTTGATTTATCACCTTCATAGATGACATCTTTGGTAATAGAATATCTGCCGTGGCAATTTTCGTAGATCCATTTACGCATTAGTTCAACATCTGCTTCGTGTGCCTTTACCACACAATTTACGAAGTGAGGTGGTAAAACATCAAGTTCTCTTTCAAAAAAATTATTTGGATTTATTTTCATTTCTTTTATTCATCCATTCAAAAGCGGCGTTCCATCTCTGCTCGGTAGTCTTCTCTGGACCTTCGAACAACACATCTTTATTTGTGTTGCTTGGGCCAAGAACTTCAACGCCCTTGTAGAACATTGCAATCACAACTAGCATCATTACTAATACAATATACTTGCTCATTATGCCCACCAACTAATTTTTTTCTTTTTATCAGGATTTAGACTTCTTGCAAGTTTCCTTACCCTTCGCATATGACCGTCAAACGTTTCCTTGTCCATGCCGGGCAGAACAGAATAAAACCTAATATACTTTGTGATCATTCCACCTAGATTGAATACTGCCTTTTTTATCCTTCTGTAAGGAATATTATCAAACAGACTGAAATTAAAATATGTTACCATTGGTCCACCGTATGTGATTGATATCAGTCCCAATTTGCCGTTCATTGCCCCTGGAACCGGATATCCATAATTTTTGAACCACTTGTTTCCTGGCACCAAACTTCTGTAACTGAAAAACCATTTAGGGTGCAACACCCAGTCTACCCAGTTTTCTAGTATCGCTGGCATACGCAAATTATGGCATGACCCAATTAAAAACATCACGTCACTGTTTTCCAGTCTTCTTCTATAATCTAAAACAAGTTTAGGTGGTGGATTTATATTTGCATTGTAAAATGGCAACTGTTCTTTTTCTTCAAACAAATTTATTAAATCAATTTCGTGTCCACACTTTTCTGCCTCTGCAATAAAAGTATCTCGTATAGCCGCATTGAAACTGTCTTTAGTATTGTGGTGTCCGTATATTATACAAATTTTCATGATCCGTACCACACATCATCATACAATGGCGGATCGTTGGGATCCGGTTTCATTGTGTATGTTTTGTTATGAAATTGTTTGAATGTGTAATACATAGCAAATATTATTCCCAGGTGTCCAATTACTAATCCTACCCATCCCCATAACATTGTAGCCAAACTGAAAAAATATACTGTAAACACAGTGCTCCAAATAAAACTTAACACAACCAATATCTGTAGTCTAACAGTCTTAGGTAATGATCGTAGATCATTATGATCGTCATCAAAAAGAACTGTGGCAGTGTCTATCATCCAATTTCTTAGGTTTTTGACTTTTATCATTGAACCCGAATACCACTGCTGTCTAGTCGTCATACTGTACTGTCATTCCCCATGGCGCTTCTATATTCCTTTCATATGGATTATTGATAAGGAATATAGTATCACAGTAGTCAGGATCACCCCAGGTGTCGAACGGCCATCCGTCTGTAAACATTACAAATTTCTTAGGTTCTATACCTTCTTTTTTCATATAGTCCCAATTACATTCAAACTGAGTACCACCACCCGAGCCTAATTTGTAATCTAACAATTCATCTGCGTTGTCTGGTGTAAACACTTTTGGATTGAATACTTCTGTGTCAAAACTCCATAGATGAATCCTATAGTCTTTATATTGGTCCATTATATTTTTTACTTCTGTTAAGAACTCTCTACACTGCTCATTGCTTATACTGCCGCTGGCATCTAAGGCAAGACAGATGTCAATCATCTCGTCATTGTTCTGTCCTGGCAGTA
>MDTD01143178.1_pt1 | contig 20857 bp, 13 predicted proteins | sample 811221 | NCBI WGS metagenome assembly MDTD01 (sample SAMN05326646, study PRJNA326480) | marine metagenome | isolation source: seawater | place: Pacific Ocean: South West | collected 2011
ACCGAATGCTACAATTCCGATACCGTACAACTCTCCATATTCGATGTATCCAATTATGCCAATTGTGAATATAATTGGTATCAATAGCAAATAATTGAATACAAAATTTAGAGGACTAGCAGAAAATCTTGGAGTTAAAGAGGATTTGATTGCGTGGAAACTCATGATGAATACATTGGCATTCATTGCCTCGTCTTCCCCACCTTTGACCGATATTGCCGCTACAGGATTGGTTGGAGTATCGTCAATAAATCTCCTAATGTTATTCTCATCAGCCTTTGCTAGAGCAATTTCTAAATCATCAGAATTTACTTTTTCACCCATCGTGGCAGCTAATGATTTCACTCTCGGGTCATTAGGATCAGACTCCTGTAGTTCTTGCAATATACTTCTGGCACCATGCCATTTTCCTGAATCGATTAAACACAATGCAGTCGCAATCCTTGCCCTAACACTTAATGGATTTCGTTTTACTAAGTCCAGAGCTATCTCAAGTGCGGCATCAGATTTACGTTGCATTCTAAGCATAGCAATTCTAGATAATCTTGCTACATCAGACAGCCTATCTTTGTGGAGAACTTCTTCTTTGGGTGATGAATCCCATTCAGCCAACATGGACATTAGATCTTGTAAATTATCTATGCAGGAATTATTTTCCCAATCCCACAAATCATCCTCGGATACTGTCCCATGCCATGGATCCATCCATTCACACATGAAGGCAATTAATTCCGGTTCGTCATATCCTTCTGCTTGTTCAAGACCCCTTATTGCCTCTCTCGCTGCATCTAACCTACGCGAGGCTATGTGCCCGACAGAAATAAGCATCCTTGCTTCATCATCATTACCACCTGCTTGAGCTAAGACTTTCCTAGCCTGTTCAATTGTATCAGGCCAAAGTCCACGGATGGCATATTCCCACATCATTGCTCGATTTTTCTCTATTCTCACAACAGAATCATCTGCATCAATCGATGCTTTCTGAAACCTAATCAAAGTGTCTAAATCTTCATTGAGTGCGGCAGTATCTACAATTTCACGCATCCAGTCACCACTTGCAAGTTGAACCTCACCTTCCCTTCTTTCCATAGGGTCCAAATCAAAATTTACCTTGGCAAGATCAGGGAATTTGACTGCAGAAAGTATCCATGTCAACAAGAAGACTAATTGCCCGACTGAAATAAACATCCAGGTAGTCAGTAATCTCATCTCTTCATCAAAACCGTAAGATGTAAGCCAATCTATAAACGGCATTAAATCTCCAAATTCCTTGTAACAAACTAAAATCAATAACAACACAGTATAACCAGAAAAACCAGCAAAGGCAAACGATAATTGTCTTCCCCTAGAAGCGATTTCAGTTCTAGTTTCCCTTGGCGATGCAAGAGTGACTCCAAAAACTCCACCAATTACCTGACCACCGAGAAGTAGGTTTCTTGCAAGCTCAAAGATGAAAGCAAGTCCAACAATTGCAATATTCATTGAAAGATATAGTGAGAGAATCTGTGGAAGTGACTTTAATAACTCAATTTGCCCTATTATTTGCTCGATAATATCGATGTTCGAATATATTGTGTAACCAATGATACCACCAAAATTCAAAATATCTTCGGAATTTTCTGGTCTCTGAAATAATACATGCATCGTTGTGACAATACCATTTATCGCTGTCAGCGGCATTGTTATCAAGAATAAAACAAGAATTAAACCAACAATTCTAGTTGTTAGCTTAGGTTTGTCTGGATCAATAGGTGTTCGCCTCCCCTTAACACTTCTCCACTTGCTTAGTAGAAGAATATTCCAAGATGCCCCCATAATCCTGCCATATGCTAGAATTGTTGGACCCATCAAAACAAGCATTGCTCCCGATAGCCACTCTTCGGTAATCTTACCCTCTATGTTTATCCCAGCAAACAAGGTTGCGAAAGTAACAGTGATTAGCAATATCATCGTGACTAATCTTCTTACAGCAACGACTCCTAATTTGGATTTTTTATCGATTGCCTTTCTTCCGACTAACTGACCATTAAGAGTCTCCCAAGGAGATACCAAAACTGGAATCAAAATCAGCAGACCAATGATAAACAAATTTGGCAGGTAATACGTTGAAGCATCAAAAATTAACTCTGCTATCAATAATAGAATTCCCGTCATTCCCATCATGTACAATCCGGTAGAGATTTGAACGGACCTGTAAGCTAATAATTCCCTTGCGCCTTTAACATCTTTACTTAGGCGATGCACTTCATACAGGTTGTCATCGATTTCAAATGCCACCTGCAAATTCGAAAGTTGTCTTGGAAGAAATACTCTCCACAAAAAGAGGGCTATTGTTAATGCTAAGCCAAGAGGATAAATCAGAGAAATATCAAATTCATTCGGACTTACAACTGTTACTTCTGCGGATACTGATTTAGACAAAAATACCGTCCCAAGGGTCGTGAGAAACAATACCCTCAGGATTTTCATATTTCATTGCCCCTAAATTCTAAACATAAAGCAATCGGCGAAAAGATGAATCAATTATCCTCTGTGTCGAATTAAGAAATTCTCAATTCTATCAAATGCTTCTTTTAGAACTGATATTTGTGGAAGATATACAAGCCTAAAGTGTCCTTTTCCAAGTTGGCTGGAGAAACCTGAACCATGGACAACCAGCACATGTTCTTCATGAAGTAAGTCGAGAACGAACTTCTTGTCATCATTCTGCCATTTCTCATCAGTTAATTTAACGAACATGTAAAAGGCTCCTCCCGGTTCTTCTACTTCTAGACCAATTATTTGTGAGATTCTTTCAATGCAATATTTCCTTTGCTCATCCACTTTTGTCCTGTAATCGGTCATCCATTCTTTATTCCCGTTGAGACCCGCTAAATATCCATATTGAGCTGGGGTGGAAGCACAAAGTCTGCTCCTAAGAGTTCTTTCGATACCATCCCTAATTTCTAGAAGAACTCCTTTTGGATCGTGGATTGCCAGATATCCAATCCTCCACCCTGGAGCATAATACACCTTTGATACTCCATTTAAGACGAATACTGGTACAGATGTGCTAAGGCTTGCTACACTTGCGTGCTGGCCAGTGAAATCAAGACCGTCGTAAATTTCATCAGCGACGATTATGCAATTTGGATATTTTTCGGCAATCCTAAGTAAGCCTAAGATGTCTTGAGAATTTGCTACATTTCCTGTAGGATTATTTGGATTAATCAAAACCAATAATTTAACAGATTCATCCATTTTTTCTTCTATATCTTCCAAATCAATTTTCCATCCCTCATCTGATTTCAGTTTGTACTCAATAGTTTGAGCACCATACATTTGAGGATAAGCCATGTACGGGGGATAATGTGGTCCTGGTGCCAATACTTTATCTCCTTCTTCTAGGGTGGAGGAAAAGATAATTTGCAATGCTTCAGTTACTCCATGACAAACATATATGTCATTTTCAGTTGCAATCCAACCTTTGGAGCTTTCATCTTTTGCCAATGCTTTCCTTAGTTCTGGAATTCCATAAGATGGAGAATAACCATTCCTTCCTGCTAGTAGAGAATTTGAGAATGCATCAACCATGTGCTGAGGCGTAGGCAATCCGTTGTATGCAATTGGATCCCCAATATTTAATTTTATAATTTCGTGACCCTGTAATTCTAATTTTGCTGCAGGGACCACTACATCTCGAATTGCATATTCTATACTTGATGCCCTCTTTGAAACTGGGATTTGCTTAACCATGGCTATTCACCTATGCTAAAGGGTTTTCAAAATCGATGCCGGCCATCGCTAAAACTTCTTTGAACTCGTCTTCTAATACAGGTTGAATACTCAGTCTCTGACCTTTTCTAACTAGTAACATTCCCGCAAGAATCTCGTTATCTTTGACATCTTGTAAACTAACAGTTTTTTCAAAAGACCTGACTGGTTCAAGGTCAACCATAAACCACCTTGGATTCTCTGGCGTAGATTTTTCATCAAAATATTTTGACTCTTGTTCAAAGGATGTAAAGTCTGGGTATCCTTCTTTGCAAACTCTTGCAATTCCAGCCACATGCGGTGGTTTTGTATTGGAGTGGTAGTACAGAACTAAATCACCTATCTTCATATCGTCACGCATGAAATTCCTTGCTTGGTAATTTCTTACTCCATCCCAATGTGTAGAGCCATCATTTTGCAAATCCTCGAATGAGTAAACATGGGGCTCAGATTTCATTAGCCAGTAATTGACCATGACCTCAACCACCGGAAGGCAGTTTATTGATGATTGTATTACCACGCATCGCCTGAATCATCCACTACAACTGCTTCTAGTATCGATTCTGATGGAATTGGTTTCTTTTTACCACTTCTTCTCTCCATGAAATTATTTGAAACCGCTGGATTAACTCCGGCGTTGTGTAAAGAGACGAAAATTGCAGGTAGCAGTATCAAAGCACCCGCTGCAGCGACCCAAAGAAGAATTAAAATAACGTTCAAGAATGGTTTTAACTCAGGAATAGAGATTCTGTAAGCAGCAGCCATACCGCAGGATGTTACTGTGGCTGCTTCAAATAATGACATACCCGTTCCAACGGCTGCAGATTTAATCGCATCTATACCTCCACCTAGTTCTTTTATTCTATTGGCGATGTGAATAGAGAAATCAACACCTACCCCGACAAGAATAGATCCTATCATCACCGTTACCAGCGAGAGGGGGACATCCAACTGCCACATGACCAACCATTGCAAACCAACAGTTGCGATAACAGGGGACGTAGTTAAGACCGAATAAGTCATACCTTTGAATACAATTGCGAGAGCGATTATTGTAAGGACTAGAGCGAATATAAGCGATGTCCACTGCGATGATACAATCCTCTGGTTTACCTCAATCGCAGTGGCAGCAACTCCAGTTAATTTCTCAGCACTATCTCCTCTCTGACCACTGAAAACCTCTGTTGCTTTGTTAATTTCATCAACGCTCTTTTCTGTATCCGCTACTGGTATGAATGGCATATCGACATAAATCAATGTCCTTGTATAATCCTCATTGACGAAAATATTCCTGGTCTCATCTGTAATAGATGCATAAAATACGTCTAGAAGAAATGCTTGTGCTCTTTTATTTCCTTGCGTATCTCCATTAAACATCATCAACAAATCCCAAAAAGACAATTCACCGTTAGCTTGTTGATTGGTCATTAAGTCGATTATTTCCTTTATCTCATCAGGCAATCCAGGTATTTGATCAACGAACTCAGCAAAAGGTTCCCCAGAAACAGTTACAGCAGCACCGGTCGACTTCATTAAGAAAACAATAGATACTGCAGTTGAATTTTCGACACCATTACAGGCTAATTCCAAATTCTCTATGCCTTTTAGTGTATCAACAGGAATATCATTCGTTGGATCACTGTCATCCAAGTTACCGCTTACATTTGCGTTGATTAGAATCATGCCAACCTGACCGGCATTGAAATCTGCTGAGTACTCCTTCATTTTTTGAACTGGCAATTCTTCTGTGGGAGCCATTCCGAGAAGATCGATATTCTCCTCAACATTTACCCTTCCTACACTAGCGGATACGATAATCAAAATCAAGAAAGTAATCAAAACGTAGCTAGGGCGTTTAGCAGGCACTTCAACTATCACTTCAAAGGGCTTTAATGGAGGGTGTTTTGGCTTTTTCAAATCCAATAGCAGCGTTAGATTTGGAACCATAAAGATCGTTAAAATGAATACGAAAACAATTCCAACAGACAAAGATAAACCTACCGTTTGTATTGGTGCCATAGGTGTGAAAATTAATGATATGAAGCCAATAACGGTAGTTACAGCCGAAAGGAATACCGCTTTCCCAGTTGATTTCATTGCTTTACTCATTTTCTCGTACTTGTCTCCTGTTTCCTCTGCATACCGATTAGTAATGTGCAAACCATACGAGACACCCAGGGCAAGCAAAATTGGCCCGACAATAATTACGGTCATTGTTACCTCGAAATCTCGCCAACCGAGCAATCCTAAGGTCCAAAATACAGCGCACAAAGTCGGAATACCTGAAATAATTACAACTTTCAAACCCTGCCATGCTCTAATTCCAGTAGGTCCCGCTTGAAGGAAATCGCAGTGGAAAAACCACAGGGCTAGTGCTACCAAAAGTATTGCCATTGGAAAAATATCCCAAAACATTGCGAAGGAAAACTCGGTTACTGCATTGGTTATCGGTACTGGTCCTGTAAGAGTCATCTTAATTCCTAAATCTTCCCATGTACATGTTTCCACTCCGCTGGGAGTACCATCATCGTTGTATAAACATGGCTTTTCTTGAACACTCATATTATCTAAAAGTCCCTGTGTTGCTTTGATAATTTCTCCTGGTGATTTTTCTTCAGTAACAGCGATAGCCATAATCGCTCTATCCAATAACTGATCTTCATCGTCATAACAACCAAATTGATTTGCACCATCTTGGTTAGGCGATCCTGAGCAAGAATTGACGTTTCTTGCCATTTTATCTAAACCAGGAGTAGGTTCTCCCTGTTCAGTGTACATTTCTCCCATGATGAGATTAATTCGTTGTTGTGTAGGAATCTCACGTGTCCCACCTATTAGGGGATCACCAACTTCAGCCCCATCATTGAACGCTTGAGCAAGTGTGGCAGTAACACAATCCTCTTCGTCGGCAGCGCACCCTAGTTGACCTAATTCGGTTATGAATGCCTCCCTTACCCTTGGACCACTAGAGTTGATTTCTTTGATGACCGTGGATAAGGAGAGAATGTAGATTACATCATCATTTACAGAATCTGAAATGTATGGATTTAGTTGTGATTCCACGTCGCTAATTTCCATCAATATTCTTCTATCCGAGATGTTTGTTTCAGAGCTTTCAATATATATGATCATTACATTTGTCGACCAATCTTCTTCTACCTTGGAGATTAAATCTGATACCTCGGATTCTTCTGGCAGGTATACTTCAAGGTCACCGTTTACATTCAAAGCAGGTACTCCGGGGTCCCTATCCAAAGATGTCTCATCGAGCATTCCGCTGTGTGTGACAAAGAATACTGTCAAACCAAGGAATAGTAACACAGTAAATAATGGAAATTTCGTAATTGCGCCTATTGCACCAGTTCTTTGCCATTCTTTTTTCATCTTCCCTGGTGCATCAAGTACAGCATCCATTGCTGTTTTAGAGTTGAAATTGTTGATTTTTTCGGAAATAGAGTCCTTCCTTGCTCTAAGACTCTGACCGGTTGAATCCCTTAGCGAGCGGAATTTTTTGTTAAAATCAGAAGGGATTTTGTCGTCGTTACTGGATGACATATGTTCCCCCCATATCATCCGCCTCGCTCTTCATTTGAAAGGTCTTACCATTACTGGTTATAATTAAACTGCATTTTTACAGTTAATGCGTCTATCGAAATAATAGATGATTTGAAATTGTATTGATAAAGCGACTGTCATACGAGCAATCGTTGAGGTGGGATTATGGCTGGTCCAAAACTTGAAGATAAACGATGGTCAATAGACCTTGAGAAAAGAATTCAAGAGGACCATTATGCAGACTCCGACGTATACAACAGAAGATATGGTTTTAATCCTCATTCTGGTAAGGAAGTATTCGTTATCGATACGCCACCACCTTACCCCAGTGGCACATGGCATATTGGCGCTGTTGCCCAGTACTCCATGATTGACGTAATTGCAAGATCCCAAAGATTGCTCGGAAAAGAAGTGTACTTTCCCTGGGGAGTGGATAGAAACGGAATCAATATCGAGTTCACTGTTGAAAAAAACACCAAGAGGAAAATGAAAACATACGATAGAGCCGAATTTATTGACCTCTGCCGTGAAACTATTGAAGAGTTTACAAAGGCTATGAGAAGCACTGCAAAAAGAGTTGGTCTTTCTTGTGATTTTGAGAAGGAATACCTAACTGATGCCCCGGACTATAGATCAGTGACACAATCAATTTTCATTGAATTATTCAAGCAAGGAAAAATCATAGAGGACTTGAGACCGAATATCTACGATCCAGTGGAAGGAACTACAATAGCGGATGCAGAGGTAGAAAGAGTTAGTAGAAAAACAAGATTGGTAGATGTCATATGGGAAGCTGAAAACGGTGAAAAAATTTCTATTTCTACCACAAGGCCTGAATTAATCTGTGCTTGTGGCGTTGTTGTAGTTCATCCAGATGATGAGAGGTACAAGCACCTAGTTGGAAAGAGAATTAAATTACCCCTAAACGTAGCGGGAAGAGAAAATACTGTTGAAATCAAAACACATTCCTCCGTTAAATCAGATTTCGGTTCCGGTGTCCTAATGGTATGTTCGTTTGGAGATCAGAACGATGTTGCTATCTTCAGAGAGTTAGGATTAACTCCATACCAAGCAATCGATCTGGAAGGAAAAATGACAGAAATAGCTGGCACGTACTGCGGAATGTTAGTCAAAGAAGCTCGAGATAAAGTTATTGAGGATTTAGAAGCCTCTGGGTTAATCGATAAGATTACTGAAAAAGAACAAGAAGTTCCTGTAAGTGAGAGAGGAAAGAATCCAGTTGAAATTATTCTTCTCAAAGAGTGGTATGTTAAACAAACAGAAACTCAAGATAGATTGAGAGAACTAGTCGACCAAATAGAATTCCATCCACCTCGAAACAAACAATTCTTGCTAGATTGGATGGACAATATTAGCATAGATTGGCCGATCTCTAGAAGAAGATGGTACCACACTGAAATTCCTATTTGGTATAGCGAATGCCAAACAAAAATCATAGTTCCTCCAAATGGGTCATACGTTCAACCATGGAGAGAATCTCCTCCCGTAGGATCTGTTGTTTTAGATCGTAACACAAGAAAACTGCTAGGCACATTTGAAGAGTTAGAATCAGATTTAGGTGTTATTTCAGGAGAAGAGAAAGTTTTCGATACTTGGATGGACTCATCCAACTCAAATCTATTCGTATCAGGATATCTTGATGAAGAAGTGTTTGCAAAATCGTTTCCGACAGCCCTAAGACCACAAGGAAAAGAGATTGTTAGAACTTGGTTATACTATACTTTGCTCAAGAGCGCACACTTGATGGATCAACCAGGTTTCAAACATGTTTGGATTGATGGATTGGGAATGGATCCTTGGGGAAGAAAGATGTCGAAATCCCTTGGGAATGGAATAGATGCAGATTCAGTCTTAGAATGCGGTGCAGGAGGAAGGACTGGTTCATGGAAAGTTAAAGGCCCAGAAAAATCAATCCAACTAAAAGCAAACAAAATAGGTAGCGAGTGCTTTAGACTCTGGAAAGCCTGTGATGCTCAAGTAGGAGATGATTTCCACATAAATCCAGAAGAAATTGAAAGAAAGTATTACGGAGTATTAACAAAAATGTTCAACGTTGCTAGATTTGCTAGTATATTTGATGTTCCAGCTGATTTGGATACTGTTCCAAATGAATTAAACGTAGAAGATGACTGGATTTTGGCTGAATTCCAGCATGTTATGGAAACAGTTAGAGATTCTTGGGAGAGCATTGACATATACACAGCAACTCAAACACTGAAGACATTCGCCACCGGAATACTTCCATCTCATTGGCTTGAGATGTCCAAATCAAGATTGTATGATGGAGATAGTAGCGCCGCTTGGACAATCCATAGAATCGTTAGAGATATGTTAGCAGCATTTTCGCCAATTTGTCCTTTCTTTTCTCACCACATATCCACATCAATTTACGGATTAAGTGCAACTGATGTTAGAGAATTCCCTGCAACACCTAAGGATGAACTAAATGGTGAACAAGGTGGAAGATTGAGAGGATTAACCAATAGTATCAAGGAGTTTAACAGCCTAGTTTGGAACACAAAGAAAGAAAATGGAGTTTCACTGAAAGACCCGATACAAGGAATTGAAATCCCTGAAAATTTAATCGAATTTTCTGCAACATTAACTAGGATGCATTCTCTTGAATGAAGTCATCCAATTTATCGAGGGTTATTTGTCTAGAATCTGGGATTTCCAGTGAACCAAGTTTGAATCCAACCAACCTGATAGGTCTGTCTAATTCTACTGCTTGGGCGAATAATTTTGATGATAATCGCTTGAATAAATCAACATCGTCCATTGCTACTGGCAAACTTCTCGAATGAGTATGGGTTTCAAAGCCCTTGTAACGGATTTTCACCTCGAAACCCTTTCCACAAATTTTCATTGAATTCGCTTTATTCATTACTAATTCGCAAAGAGAATCCAACTTTTGCAGTACAATTTCTATATTTGCTTGATCTGATGAAAATGTATGTTCTTTGCTAATCGACTTCCGGGATTTCAATGGACTTATTTCGGAACTTGTTTTCCCTTCGTACACTCTGATTATCCAACTTGCAAATCTCTCTCCCATCATTCTCTCTATGCTTAACTCACCTGCCTGATAGACCTCATCCACCGTAGTAAGCCCCCATTCCGCCAACTGAGTAGCACTTTTCTTGCCAATTCCTGGAACATCACGTACATTTTTATCAAGAAAAAAACCAGGAATATTTTCTGGTAGTAGCCTGAATATGCCATTTGGTTTATTTATTTCTGAGCACATTTTTGACAGGATTCTTGTTGAAGATAAACCAAATGATGCAGTCAATCCAGTACTTTGAAAGATTTTATCCTGAAGATTTTGGCAAAGTTCGAATGCCTTGTCCCAGTCACTAGAACATAGATTAGTTACATCAAGATAAGCCTCGTCTATGCTTGCCTGTTCAAAAATATCACAATTTTGTGAAAGGATTTCCATAACCTTTCGAGATGCTCTTGAATACAATCTGTAATTACCCTTCACATAAATTGCATTCCCAAATGGCTTAGCTGGGCATCTCCTCCAAGCTTCAGATATCGGCATTGCAGATCTTATTCCATATTTCCTTGCAGAATAATTGCAAGTACTTACAATTCCTCTTCCATCTCCGTTTAATGGGTCTGAACCGATAATCAAAGGTAGATTGGGGTCTAATTCCCTGAAAATTGTTTCAACGGATGCGTAAAATGCATCGAGGTCACAGTGGACTAGAATGCGTAGAGGTTGGTTATTTCCAGCCTCCATGAATTACGATTCTGCCACAGGTGTATCAATTAATCGGTTTGTATCATCTTTTGGGTTCCATGAAGAAATTAAAATGCCACTCAATATCATTACACCTGCAAAGTACATAATTCCATTTTGAAGAGAGAAATAACCTAGTTCCAACAAGCCTCCAGCAAGCGATGAAGAGACTGAAAAGGCAATCGATAGAAGAAGCATATCAACAGAAAATACTCTCCCTCTAACAACATCTTCAACCCATTGTTGGGTAAGAATTGTCGACAATACCCAATTAGAACCGCTAGCAGCGTGGGCTAACACTACGAGAATAATAGTTAGGACCAGGGAAATCTCTAATGTAATTCCAACTAACAAATAAAACAAACCAGATACAACAACCAACAATCCAGTAAGTAGTGGCCACCGGTTTGGATTAGTAAATATCTTTCTTGCAAGTATTGGTCCCAATCCTGTTCCTATTCCTCTAGCAAGGAAGAAAAGTCCGAAACCAACTGATAGCCCGAAACTTGGAATATCTGCTCCCATCAATACCAAGAATACCCCTGCAAGCCCTCCGCCTGCAATATTCCAAGATGCTTTAGCAAACACTATTCTCATGAGTTTTTTATCGCCTGTAATTCTTTTTACACCTATTTTCATATCCTTAATTGCTTGGTAGATGATATTTGAACTAGTTTTGTCAGTGTTATATTCTTGAGGTAAATCAATCCTAAGTAAAATGAGGAAAGCAAATACAAAGGTAATTGCATTCAAAATAAATGCCATTTCAACGCCATAAATATCGACAATAAATCCACCAATCAAAGCGCCAAAACACAATGCAGTTGACCAACTTGCTGCATCTAATGCATTTGCGGTTGGCAGTTCTTCTGCGGAGACAATGTTTGGAAGTGCAGCCCTTTCAGATGTCATAAATAGTGAATGAGAGATCATCATCAAACCACTGAGTCCAATCATCCACCAAAGATCGTCTTTAGAGTCTACTAGAATGAAACCTAGTGCCATAGGAATTTGGATAATATTTGAAATTAACATTAGATTTTTCCTCGAAAATCTGTCGGCAATAATTCCGATGAATGGCTGAAATATAGCAAATGCAATCATCCTGATTGTGAATAGCAGACCTAGAAGAAATTCTGAATCGGAATATGTCAAAATCAGAACAAACAAAGCAATTGTGTTAAACCATTCACCGAACATAGAAATTACGGAAGCACTCCAAAATTTCCTATATTTTCTATTATTTTTCAATAATGAAAAATACGATACGTGAATGATTTTTTCCATGGAGATCAAATCCTAATCATTCATCCTCTGCCTCAAAATGCTCTTTTTGATGCACTGTAACAACAACCCATTTGCTCGTTGGCGTGTTTGAAATTTCTGCAGTAGATTCAATTGGAACTAACTCGTTAGCTTCTGGGAAATACGTCGCAATATTTCCTCTTGGGATGTCGTAGGGGACGAGAATCCAGTCCCTACTGGTAATATTTTTGTCTCCGTAGTGGCTTGTAATATTCACTAAATCACGAGACTTTAGACCTCTTTCAGCCATTTCCAATGCGTTCATTAAAACAATCCTTCGATTCCCTTTCAGGCCCCTGTATCTATCGCTTAGACCGTAAATTGTGGTGTTGTACTGATCATGTGAGCGAATTGTCATCATAACCGATTTTCCTTGTCCAACATCCAAATTGGGTAATTTGTTTAATGTGAAATTTGCTTTACCATTTTCCGTATCAAAAATCCTAGAATCTCTAGGGTTATTTGGTAGACTAAATCCACCAGGCATTCGAACACGCTGGTTGTAATGATCAAATCCATCAAGACAATTTTCCATTAAATCCCTTATGCTATCATAATCGGAAATAAATTTCTCCCAGTCCAAAATAGGCTCTTCTAAAGTTTCTAAAGCCATTCTTGAAACTATTTCTATTTCGCTCAGTAAATCGCTTGAGGTCGGTTTGATACTTCCGCTTGATGTATGAACTACACCCATTGAATTTTCAACTGTTACAAATTGTTCTTTACCATCTTTGATGTCTATCTCGGTTCTGCCCAAGCAAGGAAGTATTAGTGCTTCATCCCCTGTAACTAAATGAGAACGATTTAGTTTTGTTGAAACTTGAACTGTGAGACCAATTTTTTGAATAGCCTTAGCGGTTATGTTTGTATCAGGAGTAGCTGACAAAAAATTTCCACCCATACAAAAGAACGTATCGACTTCTCGATTATTCATAGCATGAATTGAGTTTACTACATCATATCCGTGCTCGTATTTTAGGTCTATTCCAAGACCTGTTGATAGTTTGTCAATAAATTCGTCAGGTGCAGACTCCCAAATTCCTACAGTTCTATCCCCTTGAACATTAGAATGTCCCCTCACTGGGCAAAGACCCGCTCCCTCTCTTCCTATGTGCCCACCCAACAAGAGGAGATTAACAACCTCTTGAATAACACTAACCGCATTTGGTTGTTGAGTCAGCCCCATTGCCCAACATGCAATAGTTGCAGTGGATTCAGCACACAATTTACCAATTGTTTCTAGATAATCCAATGGTATTCCTGATTCTTCTGCTAAATCTTCTAACGTATAATTCTGAAGGTCATCGATTAGTTCAGTATAACCATGAGTGAATCCTTCAATGAATTCAGAATCGGTATTGCCTTCTTGAATTATAATTTTCATAATAGCTTTTAGTACAGCTGCATCTCCTCCAATCCTTACGTTTAGGTGATAATCAGCCAATTTTTCAGCAGATTTCAAATTTAATTTCATGAAATCTTGTGGGTGCTTAAATTTGGATAATCCAGTTTCAGGCAATGGATTCAAATTGATAATCTTGGCACCATTTCTTTTAGCATCCCTCAAGGCTGTAAGCATTCTAGGATGATTTGTACCTGGATTTTGACCTATTACAATGATTAAATCCGCTTTGTTAAAATCATCTAAAGTTACTGTTCCTTTTCCAATACCAATAGTGTGCTGGAGTGCTTTTCCACTGGATTCGTGACACATGTTTGAGCAATCAGGGAGGTTATTCGTTCCGAAGATTCTCACAAAAGCCTGGTACAAAAATGCAGTTTCATTAGCTGTCTTTCCACTTGTGTAAAATACTGCTCTGTCAGGATTAGACTGATTTTTCAGGTGTTTTGCAATTGTTTTGAATGCATCACCCCAGGATATTTCTTCATAGTGCTTCTTCCCAGATGCCAAATACACCGGCTTTGCAATACGACCTGCACTATTCAGTTCATAATCAGACCATTTTGACAACTCTTCAACATCATACTTTGCAAAGAACTCTGGAGTAACTTTTGCTTTCATTGCTTCGTCTGCGACAGCTTTAGCACCGTTTTCACAAAATTCGAATTGACTAGAATGATCTGGGTCAGGCCAAGCACACCCTGGACAATCAAAACCATCATTTTGATTAATTGTGGTAAGAGTCTTGATAGTTTTGACCATTCCCATCTTCGAAATACCGTGCACGCCGGAAGATAGTACAGCAGGAATACCAGCAGCTTTTCCTTTCACGGATGAAATTTTTAGACGATTATTGTCCGCTGGCGTCAATGCCTTAACATCCCTTGACATAGAATTACCAATTGCACCCAATCGATTGTTCCTTTCTAAGGTTGTTGATTACTTTCCAAAAAAGTGCCGATTATGACACCATTCTCTTCTTTCAAAAATCCAGCAATAGATACCATGTTTGCCCTCGCACAAGACGCAGCTAAGTCTGATATTGCCCCCAATGACGCGATAGAGGAAATATTTGATCTAACGGCTTTTGCACATAGATCCCATGCACACCTGCCAGAAAGAAGAAGACAGAATTCGGATAAAAGTGCTCCATCAAGTAATGCTTTTCCTATAACCTTGTCAGTAGAATTATGCCTGCCGATATCCTCTGCTAGGTAACTAATATTGCCCTCTAAATCTACCAAGGCACTACAATGCGTCCCTCCACTATTCTCAAATTGACCTTGTAATTCACGCATCCTAACCAAGGCTTGTTGAAGCATTTTTACAGAAAAAATCACATTATTCCCCCCATTCTTTGGATTATTTAGAGCATCAAAATTATCTCTATCACATGCACCACAAGATGTTGTTATAATTTCAGAAAAATTTACTCGACTGATAGGTTTAGTGATAGTTAGTTCTACTGATTGGCCTTCTTGAGATATGGTATTAATGTCTTCAAAATCACAATATCCCTCTGAAATCATATGACCCACAGCGAGTTCCCTATACTCACCATCAGAGCAAAGTAAACGTGCTAGAATTCCATTGTTTACTGAAATTTCACAAACGGTCTCGCTGGCTAGGAAATCAGTGTCTATGATTAACTCCTTACCATTCCACCTTTGAACTGGAGATTTTTTCTCAGTCATTAGAATCATCCTCTATGTCAAAAAATTCAAACTGTAAATCGACTAATTCCTGAGAAGTTTTAGCCTCTGAATAAGCCTCCAAAGGCTCCTTGTTTAATTTGAAAAATTGCTCACCCCACCTGAATGAGGAAAGCAAATCCCTTGCTTGTTCTTTTCTGCCCACTAGATACAATGAGGCAGCAATGGCTTCAGCGGTTGTCATTTTGAATGGTTTTCCCCAGTTGACAGGATTTGCTGCTAGCAAAAGGGGAAGCATTCTTGGCTTTAGTCTGGTAGTCTTCATCACTTTTTCAACACTAGGCTCTATTTGCTCCCAAGAACAGTCTAGTCCAACAATTGAACCACCATTAATTATCAAATCATGATCTTCTGGTCCAAGTACCTTGCCGCAAAGTGGCTCTAGAATAATCCCTCGTTTGGGTAACCTCTTGATTTGTTTGTGCAAAGTAAGTTTATTGTGCCTGGAGGCTCTTACTACAGTATTTTTTTTCGGATCATCTTGTTCAAGCCAGATTGCATGGAGAGGAATCTGTCTCTCCATAGAATCACCCTAGATTATTGAAATAATCTCCAAAGGTCATACCTCTACTATTTCCTGAGGCAACCCTTGATTCACCTTGATGTTCCATTGCAACCATTAATTCAATCCCAAGAGTTCTCTCGAGTTTACGGATTACAGAGTCTGTTGGTCTTCTTCCTGATTCAACAGATTTTATGACATTAATTTTTTCAGCCATTTTCCTTGCTAGCTCCTCTTGAGATAGTCCTTGTGATTTCCTTGCCTCAATTATCTTTACTTTAAAATCTGGACTGAGTTCCTTCTCCTGTTTTCGTAAAATATTTTTATTTGCCTTGCCCTTGTAATTTGCTGAAGGTTTCTTCGGAAGACTAAAACTTCTTTGATTAGCCATTGCTATGCCAGGTGCTTGTTTGCTATGACTGGGTGCATGCTTTTCTTGACACCTAGAACAAGCAAGAACAAAGACATTTTTAACTTTGATTTCCTTTACTCCGACTTTCATTGCACCACAGAGTTCACATTCAGCCATGAATAAACCACCTTGAGTACTTTATTGCAAAAGGCGAACATCATTAACTCTTTTGAGTTTTTTTTCTAATAACTCACACCGTTTACTTCATTTACGTTCGCCTACAGGAAACATTGTTCACATGGCTAGTGAAGCGACCAGAGGATCTGATTCTTCTTTCCAAGGGGAAGATATGCTCAAACAACTTGAAGAAGATTACAAAGAGTTGCAGAGCCTTGCTCAGAGCCTAATCACAGAAAGGTCCAACCTTGAAGGAGAACTGAGATCGCTCAAAAAAAGAGCAAACAGATTAGAAGAAAGTGTTCGTATATTACAATCACCTCCCTTAATTATTGGGACGTTGCAAGACATATTGGATGATGAAAATGCAATCGTTAGGTCATCGAATGGAACTGTCTTCCAAGTCACATATAACTCTCGGATTGAACCAAGCAAATTAAAACCAGGGACAAGGGTTGCACTGAATCAAGATTCGCTTAGCATAATAGAAGTTCTACACGATGCTTGGGACCCTATGGTAAGCGGAGCAGAGATGGTAGAGGCACCTAACATTAGTTACTCCGATGTGGCTGGATTATCTGAACAAGTTGAGCTCATTAGAGAATCAGTTGAATTGCCACTTAACAAACCAGAATTATTCACTAAAGTGGGAATTGAACCACCGAAAGGAGTTCTTCTTGTCGGACCTCCAGGTTGTGGAAAAACACTTCTTGCTAAAGCAGTCGCTAACCAAACAGATGCGACTTTTATCAGGATGGTAGGCTCGGAACTTGCGCAAAAGTACATTGGCGAGGGAGGCAGAATGGTTAGAGAATTGTTTAGTTTGGCAAAAGAAAAATCTCCATCGATTATTTTCCTAGATGAGATTGATGCGATTGGTGCAAAAAGGCTAGATGGATCTACATCAGGTGATAGAGAAGTTCAAAGGACACTGATGCAATTACTGAGTGAACTCGATGGATTTGATAATCTTGAGGACGTGAAAATTGTTGCTGCAACTAATAGACCGGATATCTTAGATGACGCATTGCTAAGACCAGGTAGATTCGATAGAGTAATCGAAATTCCCCTGCCAGATGAAAATGGTAGAAAAGAAATTCTAAATCTACACATCAGCAAACTTAACACAAGGAAAATTTCAACAAAAGAACTGATCACTAAAACTGAGAACTTCTCTGGTGCCGAATTAAAGGCTCTCTGTGTAGAAGCAGGCATGATTGCCATAAGAGCAGGAAAAACTTCCGTTACCCAAACTAATTTTGAAGATGCAATCAAGAGAATCAATGACAAGAAAATGCAATCCGGGTCCAAGGACTTCCCTGCACATTTGTATGGTTGAGTCAACATGATTGGTAAGATTGAATAGCCAATTTGTGTGAACTGAATATAATGCAACAAATTGTTGAATGTGTACCTAATATCTCCGAAGGAAGAGATGAAGAAAAAATTCAGAGAATCATTGCTTCTGTATCAGATATAGATGGATGCAAAGTCCTGGGCGTAGAGCCAGATAGTGACTATAATCGAACAGTCATCACTATTGCAGGGATTCCAAAGTCCGTAGTTGAGGCAGCAAAGAGATTGGTCACAAAGGCTTGTGAAGAAATTGATATGCAAGTTCACAATGGAGAGCATCCAAGACTTGGTGCGGTTGACGTGTGCCCATTTATACCACTAGCAGGAGTTACAATGGAAGATTGCGTTTCTTATGCAAATGAGGTTGCAAAATTTGTCGGGGAGGAACTCGGAGTTCCATCATTTCTCTACGGATATAGTGCTAAAAACGAGGCAAGAAATTTACTTTCAACATTAAGAAAGGGTGAATATGAAGGCTTGGAGGCAAGATTGACTCCTGATGGAGATACCCAGCATGGCTCAAAAACTAGATATCCAGACTATGGTCCTTCTATTTGGAACGAAAAATGTGCTAAAAGTGGCGGAATAACCTGTGGGGCTAGAGATATACTAGTTGCTTACAATGTAAACACTGAAGAATCTGATGCAATAGTGGCTAAAAAAATAGGTTCCTTAGTAAGGAGTAGTGGAAGACTCTTGAAAAATTCTAACGGTGATAAAACAAGGATTCCTGGTATGTTAACTAAGGTACAAGGAATGGGTGTAACTTTAGAATCTCATGGAATTTCACAAGTGAGCATGAATCTTAGAGATGTTAAGATGACTCCTTTACATATTGCATTTGAGGCAGTTAAAACCATTGCTTCTGACCATGGAGTCACTGTAAACAGTTCGGAGTTAGTTGGTCTTGTTCCATTAGATGCAATGTTGGAAGCAGGGAAATGGTATTCTCCAGGTGAAACAGACGAAAATGTGCTAGTTGATTCTGCTATTACACAATTAGGGCTCAGCAGATTAAGCGAATTTGACCCAAATACGAGAATAATTGAATGGGCTCTGAGGTGATATCATGGATTGGACAAAATTATCGGTCAAAGAATTCCAAAATGCATTAAAATCATCAGAACCGACTCCCGGTGGCGGTACTGCTGCTGCAATTGCCCTTGGACAAGCTGGAGCGTTAGCGGTAATGGTTGCTGACTTGACTCTATCCAGCAGCAAATATGAGGAAGGACATGAAATTTCTAATAAGGTAAAGGAATTGTGCGAAGACCTAATTCTGGAAAGCGATCGATTGGCTGAAGCAGATTCAGATGCATTTGATGCCGTGGTTGAATCTTTTAAGTTACCAAAGAATACAGAAGAAGAAAAGAATTTCCGAAAATTGAAAATTAGAGAGTCAACTCTTGAAGCGGCAATCGTACCATTTAGAACCGCAGAGTTAGGATTGAAATTACTTGAATTGCTACCACTTTTAGCAAAGCATGGAAATCCAAATGCAGGCTCTGATGTTGGGGTTTCCTCTCTCCTGGCCAGCGCAGCTGTAAAAGGAGCCCTGTTCAACGTTGATATCAATTTGAATTCCTTGCCAGAAGAAATGGGGATAGATTTGAGGGAAAGAACACCTCAAATTTTACAATCCTCACGGGAACTGTCGAAGCTATGCATGGATGAAGTCAGAAAAGTGATTTCATAATTCACCTAATTTGCGAACCGGGGGACAAATCACCGTCTATGGTTAGTAACTTTACTGCACCTTCTCCATCATCGGCCGCAAGCATCATACCTTCACTAAATATGCCTCTAAGTTTTCTTGGTGCCAGATTTGCAACGAAAGCAACATACATTCCGACCATTTCTTCTTTGGAATAAAATTCCTTCAGTCCAGCACAAATTGTTCTACCTTTTTCAGTCCCGTCGTCTAGATTAACGACATACAATCTGTCAGCATTAGGGTGGTCTTCTACCGATAATATCTTTCCTAATTTCAAGTCAACTGCCATGAACTGATCAAATTCTATGAAATTGACACCTTCTATTTCTGTCATTTTTTCTCCTCCTTTTTTCTTCTTCTTGCCACCTTTTACGCTATGAACAGAGTCATCTTCGCTATGTGATGTTTTTACACTATTCTCCCGTTCAAGTATTTCTTCTAGGTCCAATCTCTGGAATAATGGCGTAGGTTTTACATTGTTCCAAGTCATATCAACTCTCCAATCATTAGCAGATTGCCAGGTTTGAGAGTCAACATCACCGTCTAAGCCAAGATCATCCCATAATCTCTGAGCACTAAACGGAAGGAATGGGTTAGAAACAATAGAAAGCCATCTGCAAATTCTCCAACCAAAAGCAAGAGTTGCCATAGATTTCTCCTTCTCTTCGGTAATTTCACCGCCTTTCATATGCTTCCATGGAGCTGCTTCTTGAATGATTTGATTTCCATACTTAGCACCATTCATGATGCCCCTAAGTGCCTCTTTGTACCTTGATTGACTTAGAGAATTTGTAATTTTTTGGTGTAATTCTTCAAGGTGAGACTCATGTTCAGTCATCAAATCAGGTCTTTCTAAGGACGAGTACGGATTTTCGCCGCCAATTTTTGCTCCTAAAGTGCGAATCCTATGTACAAAGTTTCCATAAGCAGCAATTAATTCTGAGTTTATTTTTTCAACAAAGTCTGGCCAATTGAAATCTGTATCATGATTTTCAGGCATATTTATCCCCAAGTAATATCTAAGATAATCAGGATCATGATTTTCTAAGAATGATGGGAGCCAGACTGCATGTTTTCTGGATTTGGAAAATTGTCCGCCTGCTAGCATCAGATATTCCATAGCAGGAACATCATATGCTAAAGGGAAGTCTTCTATTCCAGGTAATCCAACGGGTTGCGATGCGTTCAAACCTTTGTTTACATGGTTTAATCCCATAATAATCGCAGGCCAAATTACCGTATGGAAGGGAATGTTGTCCT
>MDTD01133842.1_pt1 | contig 20852 bp, 21 predicted proteins | sample 811221 | NCBI WGS metagenome assembly MDTD01 (sample SAMN05326646, study PRJNA326480) | marine metagenome | isolation source: seawater | place: Pacific Ocean: South West | collected 2011
TCAATAAAATTGATTTTGGAGAGAAATAATTATGAAAGCAAATAAAGAGTGTTTGGAACTTTTATTTAAATCGGCGAGGACGAGAAATAGCTGGGAAAATAAAGTTTTGGAAGATGAGATTTTAAGAGAAATTTGGGATTTAGCTCGTATGGGCCCCACAAGTGCTAATTGTTCCCCTGCACGCATCGTTTTTGTGAAGTCTTTAGAAGCTAAAGAAAGGCTACGTTCTGCACTTTTTGAGGGTAATGTTAATAAAGTCATGATGGCACCCACGACAGCAATAATCGGTTATGATGTGGAATTTTTCAAATTACTTCCAAAGCTATTTCCTCATGATGATGCAAAATCTTGGTTTGTAGGCAATGAAAAGTTAATTAATTCAACAGCTTTCAGAAATGGCACCCTTCAGGGAGCTTATTTTATCCTTGCGGCGCGAGCTTTAGGTCTTGATTGTGGTCCTATATCAGGATTTGATAATAATGCAGTTGACAAAATCTTTTTTTCTAAAAGCTCTGTAAAATCAAATTTTATTTGTTCTATCGGGTACGGGACTGATGAAAACATATTTCCGCGAAGTCCGCGGCTTTCGTTTTCTGAAGCATGTTGCATAGTTTAACTCATCATGGACTCTCTAAGATCACTGTCTGGAAGGATTTCATAAGATCGTGAGTCAAAAAGTTGGTAATGCCACCATTCATTTAGATAGCAATCCCAACCCGCCGATGTCATTATTCCTAATAATCGATATCTATTTTCTTGAGCTTCTGAAGATATTTTTGTACTTCCATGAAAAGATGCTTCTGAGAAAGTATCAAAGTTAGTTCCCATGTCTAGTGGCTTATTTGTTGCTGTATCAACAAGAGTGAGATCAACGGCAATGCCTCTTGAGTGGGGAGAACCAATACTTGGATTGGCTAGAAAGTCTGGATTAGGCGAGTGTTGCCACAACTTAAACTGAGCCTCTGATGGCCGAAATGCATCAAAAATCAAAAAGTGCCATCCCTGAACTTTGGCCAGTCTAATAGCACGCACTAGAAGTGTCTCCGCTTCTTTACGCAAGTAACAGCCTGGTCGCGAGTAAATAGGCTTACCTGTGAAATTGTCTGATGTAGCATATTTAATGTTTATAGAAACATGATGCTTTTCGTGAGTGATTGGAATTAAAATCATGTCAATATATTAACTCCTCAAGTTTTTGTTTATCATAGTATACGTGTTTGAGGCCAAGGAGCTATTAATTTGATGCTTATTTTAGGTATGGATACAGCCATAACTTCTTGTTCAGTTGCAATATGGAACGATAAATCGCTTGTTTCTCACAGAAGTGAGAAAATGGTTCGTGGTCAAGCGGAGTCTCTAGTACCAATGATAGTTGAAGTTTTGAACGAAACAGAACTCAAAATGAACAATTTTAATTTGATTGCTGTAACTACCGGGCCTGGTGCATTCACGGGTATAAGGATTGGTCTTGCCACAGCTCGAGCTATGTCTGTGGCGGTTAATATACCCTGCATCGGTCTAACTACCACCGAAGTAATTGCACATGGAGTTGATGAAAGCGAGAGAAAAGATGGTGCTTTGGTTGTGGCCATTGAGTCCAAGCGTGCAGATATTTATGTTCAGGCTTTTCAATGTAGTTTAAAGCCAATGTGTGATCCAAGAGCCATAAATCCCTCAATGTTAGGGGAGTGGCTAGAGAATGCTCCTAAACCTATAACTATAGTTGGAGACGCAAAGGAAAGGGCTACTGAAGAACTGGTAAAAAGGGGCTTTAAAAATATCAATGTTGGTTTAGACGATGTGCCAAAGGCGAGTACTTTGGTAAAAATGGCATTTCAACGCTGGAACCCAAGAGTTTCTCTAGCCGCTCCCTCTCCACTTTATTTACGTCAGCCTGATGCAAAATTACCAAAACTGGAAGGTCGACTTAGATTGTGACAATAAGAACTTTTGAATTGAATAATACTCATGCTGGTGCCATTTCGATCTTACATCAACAATGCTTTATTGATTATTGGAGCGATAAATCCATAAGTAAAATTATAAGTATGCCCGGGACATCCGGTTTTTTTGTCGGACTTAATAGGGAACTGCCGCAAGGTTTTATTTTATTTGGCATTGCAGTTGATGAAGTTGAAATTTTAAGCATTGGGGTTGTTCCCTCAGCTCGAAAAAAGGGCTTGGGTACAAAACTTTTACAAGCAACAATTGAAATGGGAAAAAAAAGTGGAGGTAAAAAATTATTTCTTGAAGTTGCTCGCAATAATACAGTCGCTCGGATTTTTTATGAAAAAGTAGGTTTTGTAATTATCGGAGAGCGACCAGATTATTATAAAACCATCTCTGGAAAAATAGACGCAATCACTTATGAATTCGACATTCATAGTGCTTGACTTTTATGCTTTGCGAATTTTTAAGCGGTAAATTGCATCAGGTTTTTCTCGGTTAATATCAGGTTCTAAAGAAATAATAATATTTCCCATTTCTTCAAGAGAGCGCGGAATATTTTCCAATGGTTCAGTGCCTGTAAGGAGAATTTCTGCTAAATCGCCTTGTTTCATTTGTTCAATAACTAGTTTTGTGCGTACAAAAGTCATTGGGCATGTCTCTGAAGTAATATCGAGAAAGAAATTAATCTTATCTTTATTCATAATTTGAATGCTTCTATGCGTGCCGATGTCTTGTGATAGAATTATATATTGTATATATATGTTATTCTATTAATTGTGTTTTTACAAAATTCTTAATACTATGAATGAAAAACCAAATATAAATGAAATACTTGAATTAACAACTGAGATTGTTTCTTCTCATGTTGGCAATAATTCAGTTGCAATTGGAGACCTGCCAAAATTAATTAAGGAGGTACATAAGACACTTACAATATTAGGAAATGAGCAAATTTTAACTGAGCGACCACGCCCTGCTGTTCCCGTGAAAAAGTCAGTTTTTCCTGATTACATCATATGCTTGGAAGATGGTAAAAAACTAAAAATGTTGAAACGTCACTTAATGACATCTTATAATCTTTCACCTTCAGAATACAGGGAGCGTTGGGGGCTTGGAGCGGATTATCCAATGGTTGCTCCAAATTATGCAAAGCATCGCTCAAATTTGGCAAAAAAAATAGGATTGGGAACAAAAAACGGACTTAAGACCGTAAAAACGGTCAATTAAAGGGGTGGGGCATGGCAGAATTAACTCGTATTGAAAAGATTTGTATGGATAGAGGCATGAAGATGACTGGTCAGCGTAGGATTATTGCGCAAGTTTTGTCTGAGTCAAATGATCATCCAAGTGTGGATGATGTTTTTTCCAGGGCATCATCCATTGATGCAAAAATTTCTATAGCCACAGTTTATCGAACCGTCAGGTTATTTGAGGAGGCTGGTATTCTTGATAAGCATGATTTTGGTGGAGGAAGTGCGCGTTATGAAGAGGCTAGAGAGGAGCATCATGATCATATTATCAACGTGCGAACGGATGAGGTTATTGAATTTCAAAATGAGGAAATAGAGTCGCTTCAACGTTTAATTGCCGAAAAAAATGGTTTAAAGCTGGTAGGCCACAGGCTCGAATTATACGGTGTGCCTCTAAATAATGACGATTAAGGAATTGCAAATATTCAAGAGATATTGGCATTGGACGATCTTGTACAATTTATTCCCATGAACAATTCGTCATTTAAATCCACAGGATGTCCTGACTCATTGAGTAAAAAGCTTTACATAAAAACTTATGGTTGTCAGATGAATGTTTATGACTCGTCTCGCATGACAGACATTCTCTCACCTCTGGGCTATGAGTTGTGCGATGATCTTGGAGACGCAGATTTGGTGATCCTCAATACCTGTCACATTAGAGAAAAAGCAGCGGAGAAAGTATATTCTGAATTAGGTCGAATAAAAAAAATTAAATTCAAAAAAAAAGATCAAGGTTCGGAGATTATTTTAGCTGTTGCAGGTTGTGTAGCCCAAGCTGAGGGGGAAGAAATTTTGAGGCGTGCCCCGTATGTTGATTTGGTGTTTGGGCCACAAACATATCATGATTTACCTGAAATGATTGCCCGAGTTACGCGAAAGAGTGGGGCGATTCTCAACACTGATTTTCCCTATAAAGCTAAATTTGATCATTTACCCGAAGTTTCGTCTAATAGTGAACTTTTAGATGGTGCTTCTGCTTTTTTGACCATTCAAGAGGGTTGCGATAAATTTTGCGCTTTTTGTGTTGTACCATATACGCGAGGTTCTGAATATTCTCGGCCAGTCAGAGATATTTTAGACGAGGCGAAGCGCCTAGTTGATTTTGGAGTAAAGGAAGTTACTCTGTTGGGTCAAAATGTTAATAGTTTTCATGGAGCTGACGGAAAGGGGACCGAGTGGAGACTCGGTCGACTAATTCGTGAGATTTCTGAAATTGATGGTATTGAGCGCATTAGATACACCACATCCTATCCAGCAGATATGGACGATGATCTCATCTCCGCTCATGGTGAGGTCGATGAGTTGATGCCTTTTCTACATTTGCCAGTTCAGTCAGGATCAAACCGAGTTTTAAAATCCATGAAAAGACGGCATAATTCAGATCAGTATCGAAATATAATTGAGCGTCTTGTTAATGCTCGCCCTGATATTGCTCTATCTTCAGATTTTATAGTCGGTTTTCCAGGTGAGACGGATGCAGATTTTAGTGAAACTATGAAATTAGTGAAAGACGTTGGGTTTATTCAAGCTTATTCATTTAAGTATAGTCAAAGACCTGGTACTCCTGCCGCTAGTATGGACTATCAGATTGCAGAAGAACTTAAAATTGAACGTTTAGAAATTTTGCAAGAAGAACTTAATAAGCAGCAGTTAGCCTTTAATGAGAGCTGTGTGGGTCGAACTATGCCTGTTCTGCTAGACAGGTTAGGTCGTTTTGAAGGGCAAATCATAGGACGAAGTCCATATATGCAGCCGGTTCATGTTAGTGCTCCAGATCATTTCTTGGGTACTGTTACAAGTCTGCGCATAGATGCTGGTAAGGCGAACAGTTTGGCTGGATCACTTCAATATACTCATGAAAGTGAAAATGTCATATGACATCACGGGCTAAACCCAGAAAGTTAGAGCATAGTATGGAAAATAATCGAAAGCTGATTTTCGATAATAATTCTCTAGCTATTCAGTTATTTGGGTCTCATCATGTTCACTTGGCTATTGTTGAAAAAGAGTTGGACGTAACTTTGCAGGCTGTAGGAAATGAGGTCATTCTTGTTGGTGGTTGTGAAAATATAAACCACGCTGCCGAAACTTTGATTGGTCTTTATGGGCGACTAAAAAAAGGTATGCGAATAGACTGTCACGATGTAGAAACCGCCTTACGAATGACTGCAAGTGATAAAATAGATACAAGTAAACCAGAAATTGAGATAAAAACTCGTAAGCGTACAATTGCTCCAAGAACCCCAACCCAGGGTGCCTATTTGCGGGCCATAGACGAGAATGAGTTAGTTTTTGGATTGGGCCCAGCTGGCACTGGCAAGACGTATCTTGCCGTGGCCAAGGCCGTTGAAAGTTTGATTAGTGGTGATGTTGATAGAATAATATTGTCTCGACCTGCCGTTGAGGCAGGTGAGCAATTGGGCTTCTTACCTGGTGATATGCGAGAAAAGGTTGATCCTTATCTACGTCCACTCTACGACGCACTTTATGACATGTTCCCATCTGATCAAGTTGGCAAACGACTTGAGAGTGGTGAAATCGAAATTGCGCCTCTAGCTTTTATGCGCGGTCGCACTTTGGCGAATGCTTTTGTTATCCTAGATGAAGCACAAAATACCACAAAAGTACAAATGAAAATGTTTTTAACACGACTTGGCGAAAATGCTCGAATGGTAGTTACGGGAGATTTATCCCAAGTCGACCTTCCGCGTGGCACTCGCTCTGGTTTGCGGGATGCTTCTGAAATCCTAAGTGGCATCACCGGTGTTGAATTTACATATTTCAACCACAAAGACGTAATTCGACATCGCTTAGTCGCTCAAATTGTTCAGGCATATGATCGTAAGGAGTTGATGCGCAGGGATACTGCTTGCTACGAAAAGGAGGCCAAGCCTGAGAGCAATGGCTGATCGTCTTCATACATATATTTCTATCACCAAAAACGAATGGACAAAAGCTATTGCAGGTGTTGATGAAGTGTGTCGTCGTGCTGCATCAGCCGCTTTTGAAGCAAGTGCGGACCCAAGCATGATGGATGTTGAAGTAAGTATATTGTTGGGTGACAATGAAAAATTAAGAACTTTAAATAGGAAATATAGAAAAACTGATGAAGTAACAAACGTATTATCGTTTTCCAATTCGATAAATGGTAAAGTACTCTCATTGGTTCATAAGCCATTTCTATTGGGTGATATTGCTGTTGCGTATGAGGCTACTCATAATGAAGCCAAAATGGAAAATAAGACATTAGAGCACCATTTGTCCCATTTAGTTGTTCATGGCATGTTACACTTATTTGGTCATGATCATGAAAGCAAAGAAGAGGCTGAGCTTATGGAGTCTATTGAAATTCAGATATTAAACAGTTTGGGTGTTACCGACCCATATAAATCGGAGTAAATAGATTTAGGATGAACGATCCAGACCAAAAAATAAATTCAAAAGAAAATAATCTAGATGATCGGTCTCAGTCTACTGGTATCATTGCATGGGTTAAAAATTTATTCAAATCTGGAAATGGAGAAAATTCTGCTCGAGATGTTTTAGAAGAATTAATTGAGGAGCGTGAAGAGGCTGAAGTACCAATCGACGATGAAGAAAGACTATTGTTAGCAAATATTCTTGAGCTGAAGGGGCGAACCATACATGATGTTATGGTTCCAAGAGCAGACATAATTCCAATTGAATGTGAGAGTAAACTCTCAGATGTGATAGATCTGGTCACAAGCGAGGGCCATTCTCGAATGCCAGTTTTTCGCGGAGGATTAGATGACGCGATAGGGATGATTCATATCAAAGATGTTCTTGCTTGGCGGGGAAATGATAAGGATTTTTCATTGAGCGATATCGTTCGCAAGGTATTGTTTGTTCCACCTTCTATGCAAGTTCTTGAACTTTTATTGGAAATGCGAGTTACTCGTTGTCATATGGCTCTGGTAGTTGATGAGTATGGTGGCATTGATGGATTAGTAACAATTGAGGATTTAGTTGAAGAGATAGTTGGTGAAATTGAAGATGAGCATGACAGAACTGAAGAGCCGGTCTTAATTGATGGCCCAAAAGGAACTTTAATTGCAGATGCTCGCGCAACTATAGAAATGTTGGAGGAGCGTCTCGGCTTACTCGTAAGTGATGAAGAGCGGGAAGCTATCGATACGCTTGGTGGTCTTGTTTTTTCCCTTGCAGGCAGAGTGCCAGTGCGTGGAGAAATCATCAGTCACACAAGTGGTTTAGAATTTGAAATTTTGGATGCAGATCCCAGACGTATCAAAAGGTTACGGTTGCGAGAACTCGAGATGGTGGCGCGCCTAGAACCAGAAGAAAGCCACGATTAAAATGAATAGTATGCAGTTTATGTATGCCCAGCTTAAAAGTTTAGAAGACTGGAAACGCTGGCTTCTCTCACTTTTTTTAGGTTGTATGGGTGCTGGTTGTATGGCCCCATTTTATGCTGTTTTTTTACTAATTCCTGTTATGACAGGGCTTTTGTGGCTTGTTTATTCTTGTCAAAATGTAAGATCCGCTTTTGTAATTGGGTGGTTTTTTGGTTTTGGTCATTTTGCAATAGGATTTTATTGGGTAGCTAATGCTTTATTGGTAGATCCTGATCGGTTTGGATGGCTTGCTCCATTTGCAGTTTTTGTATTGTCAGCGTTGATCGCATTATTTCCTGCTTTTTGTTCTCTCGCAGGCAAGTATTTTGAGAGATATACATTTGGAGCCGGACGGGTAGTTTTTTTTGCTTCCGTTTGGTGCCTGTTTGAGTGGTTTAGAGGTTGGATTTTTACTGGTTTCCCATGGAATTTATTGGGGTCAATCTGGGTTTTTTCAGATGAAATGATTCAATGTTTATCATTAGTGGGAGTTTTTGGTCTAAGTTTGCTGAGTGTTTTAGTTGCTGGCATGCCGGCAATTTTGTCAGGAGATCGGGGTTGGCGATCAAAAGGAAACCCCTTTTATCCAATTTGTTTTTCATTTCTTATTCTTGCATCTGTCTGGATGGGAGGAAAATACCGAATAATGAATGCGACCAATGATGTTGTTTCTGGTGTTTCTTTAAGACTTGTTCAGCCAAATATTAATCAGAAATTAAAGTGGAAACCACTTCATAGAGAAAAAAATTTTAGGGAGCAAATTCATATGGGTGTTTTGCCTCCGGAAATGGGTTTGCCGAGTCCAACACATATTTTCTGGTCAGAGACTGCTGCGACTTATTTTGTCGATATGGATATTGCTTTAAGAAAAGCTATTGCAAAATCTACTCCCAGGGGAGGTTTGACCATCATTGGTGCTCCACGAACGAATGGGAAAAAAGATAAAAGCTATAAAGTATGGAATAGTTTACATGCTATTGATGAAGTTGGCGATGTAGTCGGTACATATGACAAATTTCATCTTGTACCATTTGGAGAATATACGCCTTTTCAAAAAATTTTAAAATTTGGAAAATTAACTGTAGGGGCAACAAATTTTTCTCCTGGTTACGGACCGCGTACTTTACGTTTAAAAGGTCTTCCTCCAGTATCTCCACTTATTTGTTATGAAGTAATTTTCCCAGCAAATGTAGTTGATTCTGACGATAGACCCGATTGGATGCTAAATTTGACAAACGATGGTTGGTACGGACTAAGTTCAGGTCCTTATCAACATTTTGACGCAGCGCGAATGCGAGCTGTCGAAGAGGGGCTTCCTCTAGTCAGGGTGGCAAACACAGGAATTTCAGGCGTTATTGACGGTTATGGTCGAGTAATAACAATGCTGGCATTAGGATCAAAAGGTATTATTGACACTGGTTTGCCAAGACCCCTTGAGGCTACTTTATTTTCTAGGTTTAGGAATGCTATTGTAATTTTTTTGATTATTTTGGTTGCTGTTTCGGGTATACTTTTGAGTATCAGAGATAAAGATTTTAATTCCTAATCAGTAAAAAAAGAGTGTTAATTTAAAGTATAAAATTGTCACCAAAGACAAAAGATTTATCATACATTTAATAATGATTTATTATAGGCGCCCAGTTAAATAACTACACCTGGTTCAAAATAATATTTATTGTAATTAAAACGCAGAATATTAAATATATAATTCGACAAATTAAAAAAAATAGTAAAGGTCTTTGTTTAATTTTTTAAACTTTGTTAGTATAAATGGTTCTCAGGTTGTAGTGAGAAGAGATAAGCTAAACCTAATTGATGAAAAAATATTTTTTTTTATTACTTTCCAAAGTAGAATCAACATAATTAGTGGATGGATTTGGACTGCTTGCCGCCACATAAAATAAAGTGCTAAGTGGGCTACTTTAATTCACGGCTTGACCGTAAAGGCCCCGAGTCCAGTTGGACATAACAAAAATGAAGGGACTAGACGTGTCAAAATCTGATTATCTTTTCACAAGCGAGTCTGTTTCTGAGGGGCATCCTGATAAAGTGTCTGACAGAATATCTGATGCTGTTGTTGATGCTTTCTTGAGTGCTGATCCAGTATCGAGAGTAGCATGTGAAACTTTGTGTACAACTAACCGAATTGTTCTCGCTGGTGAAGTGCGAGGTCCTGAAACTTTGGTTGATTCGATGGGGCGCGTTAATAAAGATCAGATGGAAAGCCTTGCTCGTGACGTGGTAAAATCAATTGGTTATGAACAGGAGGGTTTTCATTGGAAGCATTCCGATGTTCAGGTGTACTTGCACGGGCAGTCTGTTGATATTGCAATGGGTGTAGATGCTGCTGGTAATAAAGATGAGGGTGCTGGTGACCAAGGTATCATGTTTGGCTACGCTTGCAAAGAGACAGACAGTTTGATGCCAGCTCCTATACATTACTCTCATGGTATTTTACGCTCAATGGCTGAAGCTAGGCATGCGGGTTCTGCCTCAGGATTACTTCCTGACTCAAAAAGTCAGCTAACTCTCCGTTATGTTGATGGTAAGCCCGTTGGGGCAACCTCTGTCGTGGTTTCTTCTCAACATGAATCAAGTTTGTCCCAAGAGGACGTGCGTGAGCTTGTGCGCCCACATGTAGAAAAAGTTTTGCCAAGTGGTTGGATGTGTCCTGAGGCTGAGTTTTATGTGAACCCAACTGGTCGTTTCGTTATTGGGGGTCCAGACGGGGACGCTGGATTAACAGGACGTAAAATAATAGTCGATACTTATGGTGGTGCGGCCCCTCACGGTGGCGGTGCATTTTCGGGTAAAGATCCTTCAAAAGTGGATCGCTCAGCTGCCTACGCCGCGAGGTATCTCGCAAAAAACATTGTAGCAGCTGGTATTGCTGATGCGTGCACTATTCAATTAGCTTATGCAATTGGTGTCTCAAAACCTCTGTCCGTTTATATAGATATGCATGGAACAGGAAATGTGGATGAAATAAAGCTTGTTTCTGTACTTAATGATCTCGTAGACCTCAGTCCGCGGGGAATTCGAGAGCATTTGAATTTGAGTCGCCCCATTTATGAACGGACTGCGGCTTATGGTCATTTTGGACGAGATGTAGATGCTGATGGAGGTTTTTCCTGGGAAAAGACGGATCTGGCACCTGCTTTGAAATCTGCTTTTTGATACTCGTTGAAAAAAAAAATATCAACAGGTACGGTAAAAAAGTATGATGGAAACCTTTCAAGTAGGTTGCATTTTCGTGGCCGTAGAATTGGTAAAAAATTAAGAGTTGGTCAACAAAAGCTCTTAGAAATTCTGTTGCCCCGCCTGCAGGTAAATCTCTTAAATCCATGTCCAGATTTTGAAATGACAATGTCAACTACGCCAAATCAGGTTTGGCTTGAGATAGGATTTGGTGGAGGTGAGCACTTATATGCGCAAGCAAAGGCTATGCCTAAAATTGGCTTTATTGGTTGTGAGCCATATAAGAATGGTGTTGTAAAGTTGTTAAGGAAAATAAAAAATGAGCGTATAGAGAATATTCGTATTTTTGATGACGATGCAAGTTTGCTATTAGAAGCTATGACTGAACGATATATAGATCGAGCATTTATATTGTTTTCTGATCCTTGGCCAAAAAAGCGTCATCACAAGCGTCGCTTTGTAAATAAAAATAATCTCGACTTGCTTGCAAAAGTTATGAAAGATGGTGCCGAATTACTTTTTGCAAGTGATCATCATGAATTTGCCACTTGGTCTCTAGAACACTTTTTAAATCACTCATCCTTCATGTGGTGCGCGGAATCAGCAAGAGATTGGCGAAGTCCCCCAAATGGCTGGATATCAACTCGATATGAGGAGAAGGCACTGTCGCAAAGTCTATCACCAATTTATTTGAGGTTTAAGCGTTCTGAAAGATAATGGAATAAATCTTATTAATTTTTTGTAATTTCATTGCTACAGTTTTTATAGTAATTATATTGTCGTAACCTATTGCGTTGCTTCTTAGGTTAGTTTATTTGTCTTAAGTTATTGTGGGTGGGTCTCTGGCCCGCCTTTTGTTTTACTCGAAATAAAGTTGTTGCAATTGGAACTCAGTATATGGAATTTGTGCAACGAGTTGAGGGGATTATAACTCCTAGTATCGAAGAGTTAGGTTTTAGAATAGTTCAGGTTAATTTTATAGAGGGTAAGCCCCCCCGTCTTCAGGTTTTGGCTGAACATGCCGAAACTGGCAGAATGAATTTAGATGATTGTGTTAATGTAAGTCGAAGAATTTCAGTAGTTCTGGATGTTGAGGACCCACTAGCGGGCTCATATGATTTGGAAGTATCCTCACCGGGAATTGATAGGCCATTAATCACAATTAAAGACTATGAGAAATATTCTGGATTTGATGTAAGAATTGAAATGAAAAGCGCTATTGAAGGTCGTAAGAAGATTACTGGCAGATTGCGTGGTGTTAATGAGGAGAATGTAACGATCGAGCTCGAGGGTAAAATTACCGACTTGAAGTATGAGGAAATAGAAAAAGCAAAATTGTTGCTAAATGATGAATTAATAGCAGCTTCTGAAGGACTACTATGACAGTGAGTGAAATGATGAATGATACAGATGTTGTAAGAGCACGCCCAGAATTACTGCAAGTTGCTGAGACAGTTGCTCGTGATAAGGGGATTGAACAGAATGAAGTCCTTGAGGCTATGGAACAAGCTATTCAAAAAGCTGGACGGTCAAAGTACGGCCATGAGCATGATATTCGGGCAAACATTGATAGAAAATCTGGAGAAATTAGTTTGGCGCGTTACGTAGAAGTGACGGATGAAATTGAGAATGAAGCAAGACAGACTACTATTGTTGAGGCGCGTAAAACAAAGTCTGATATTGAATTAGGTGAATTCTTAATTGATCCTTTGCCACCAATTGATTTTGGCCGTATTGCAGCTCAGACCGCCAAGCAAGTAATAGTTCAAAAAGTTCGCGATGCTGAGCGCAAACGTCAGTTTGCTGAATACAAAGACCGTACTGGCGAAGTTGTAAATGGTTTAGTCAAACGTGTTGAATTTGGCAATGTTATAGTTGATTTGGGGCGTGCTGAAGCTTTGCTCAGACGTGACGAAGCTATTCCACGTGAGCATTTCAATAATGGTGACAGAATTAGAGCCTACATTGTAGATGTTCGAGAAGAACTTCGTGGTCCGCAGATTTTTCTTTCAAGAACACATCCAAAATTTATGGCAATGCTTTTTGCACAGGAAGTACCTGAGATTTATGATGGTATTATTGAGATTAAATCTGTTGCGCGTGATCCTGGTTCACGAGCAAAAATAGCTGTGCTGTCCAATGACACAAGTATAGATCCAGTTGGGCCTTGCATTGGTATGCGTGGCTCCAGAGTGCAAGCTGTTGTTGGAGAGTTACAGGGAGAAAAAATTGACATTATTCAGTGGTCTGAGGATCCTGCAACTTTTATTGTAAATGCTTTGGCGCCTGCAGAGGTAGCAAAGGTTGTTCTGGACGAGGAAAAAAATAAAATTGAAGTTGTTGTTCCTGATGAACAATTAAGTTTAGCTATTGGTCGTCGTGGCCAAAATGTGCGCTTGGGTTCACAGCTTTCTGGTTGGGACATAGATATATTAACTGAAGCCGTAGAGTCAGAACGACGTCAACAAGAGTTTATTTTACGATCTCAAATGTTTGTAGATGCTCTTGATGTTGATGAAGTCATCGCACATCTGCTTGTTACTGAGGGATTTTCATCAATTGAGCAAGTCGCCTTTGTGCCGGTTAGTGATTTGGTTGAGATTGAAGGTTTTGATGAGGACGTTTCAGAAGAGTTAAGAGAGAGAGCTCGTGGTCATTTAGAACAACGTGACACACTACTTGTGAAACGATGTGCAGAACTGGGTGTTAGTGAGGAAATTGCTGCACTTGATGGCATTACTCCATCAATCATGGTTGCTATTGGGGAAAAGGAAATAAAGACGCTCGATGATCTGGCAGATCTTGCTGGTGATGAATTGAAAGAAATGCTTCCAAATGAGATCCCGTTAACTCTAACCCAAGCAAATAATATTATAATGGCAGCTCGTGCTCATTGGTTTTCAGATGAGGATGATCAAAATTTAGATCCTGCAGAGGACGATACTTCAGTTGGAACTGTTGCTTCTGGTCCAGATAATTTGGAAAAATGACAGTGCGGACAGAAAAATGGAAAAGCACACACATTTCAAAATGCAGAATAGAGTGGGGGGAGCATCATACAAGAAATGTATTTTGCGCAATATAGAATTACCTAGAGATGAGATGGTACGTTTTGTTGTTGGTCCTGATAAAGAAATTATTGCTGACATTAAGGCAAATCTCCCAGGCAGGGGTTTTTGGTTGAGTGCACGGCGTGATGTGATAAATACAGCAAGGGCCAAAAATGTTTTTGCCAGGGTGGCTCGAGATAAAGTAAAAGTGTCAGACGATTTGGCTGAGGAAGTTGAGAAATTACTTATCCGTAGATGTCAGAATATAATTGGAATGGCCCGTCGTTCTGGGCAGGCTATTTCTGGCTTTACTAAGGTTGAGGCATGGTTAAAGTCCGGAAGACCAACAGGTGTTTTATTTGCGGCGGCTGATGGCACCGAGACTGGAAAAAAGAAGCTTAGCAATTGGGTTAAAGAGGCACCTACTGTTGAAACTCTTAGCGCTCACGAGCTAGGAGTTGCCTTTTCTAAGGATAGACTAGTTCATGCGATACTCGCGCCTGGACGTTTAGCTTCAGATCTACTTGCTACTGTTAAAAGGCTGGAAGGTTTGAGAGTTTCATTATAAGTGACGATAGTGAATGGAAATTATATGAGCGAGTCCAAAAAAGATAATAAAAGGAAGCCCCTAGGTCTTTCACGTCCTGGGAAGTTGGAGCTCAATAAAACTATTGAGTCTGGTCAAGTTCGCCAAAGTTTTTCCCATGGCCGCTCAAAAATGGTACAGGTTGAAGTTAGAAAAAAGCGAACTTACGCGCAAAACGACGCAGGTCGTCTGTCTGAGGTAAAAGATGAGATTGACGATCTAAAAGTTACTCCTGAAGAGATCTTTCCTATTCCTACTGAAGAGACTGATGAGCAGCTGACTCCCGGATCAAAGTTGACGAGTCAAGAAAAAGCCTCACGAGTGAAAGCGTTGAAAGATGCAAAGGTTGCGAACGAAAAAAAATCTCCTGAAAAAGTTTCAGACGATAAAATTTTTGATGAAAAGGCTTTTGACGAAAACAGTCGAGACATTGCCGACGAGAGTACTTCAATCTCTAAAACTGAGTTGCAAGCAGAGACAAAAAGAAAAGAAGAAGAATCGGAACGAATTGAGAGAGAACAAGCAGCTGCTGATGCATCCTTAGTTGCACAGAAACTTGATATAAATGCAAGTGGTGAAATTGAGGTCGTCAAGCCACGAGTTAAGGTTGCCGCACCTATCGATGAAATGCAAAAACGCCCCAAGCCAAAGCAACGAGGTGAAAAACGTAGACGCTCAGGAAAATTAACAATTGCTGAAGCTCTCGGAGATGGTGAGGAGAGAACGCGCTCTTTGGCATCAGTTAAACGTGCACGTGAAAAAGAAAAGCAAAAGCAAAAAAAGGTTCTTTCTGAAGGTAAAAAGATTATCCGTGATGTCGTTATTCCTGAAACTATCACGGTTCAGGAACTGGCCAATCGGATGGCCGAGCGATCTGCGGATGTCATCAGGGCTTTGATGCAAATGGATGTGATGGTGACAATTAATCAATCTATAGATGCTGATACTGCTGAACTGGTGGTTAGTGAATTTGGTCATAATTTAAAAAGAGTTAGCGAGGCAGATGTTGAAATTGGGCTCAAAGGTCTTGATGACGACAAGGATGAAAACATGTTGCCACGGGCGCCAGTTGTGACTGTAATGGGGCATGTGGATCATGGAAAAACTTCTCTTTTAGATGCACTTCGTGAGACGGATGTTGCAGACCGTGAGGCAGGTGGAATAACACAACATATTGGTGCCTATCAGGTGTCTTTGGAGAATGATGATAAAATAACTTTCGTAGATACACCGGGCCATGCAGCTTTTACAGATATGCGAGCGCGTGGCACCCAAGTTACAGATATTGTTATTTTGGTAGTAGCTGCTGATGATGGTATCATGCCACAAACTATTGAGGCAATTTCTCATTCTAAGGCAGCTAATGTGCCAATTATTGTTGCTATAAATAAAATGGATGTTGAAGGTGCTGATGCCAATAGAGTGCGTCAAGGTTTGCTTCAGCATGACTTGGTAGTTGAAGAAATGGGAGGTGAAGTTATATCGGTCGAGGTCTCAGCAAAGAAAAAAACAAATTTAGATAAGCTTGCAGAGATGATAATTTTACAATCTGAATTGTTAGATCTCAAAGCTAACCCTGACCGTGCGGCAGAGGGCGTGGTTGTTGAGTCAAAAATGGAGCGTGGGCGAGGTTCCGTTGCAACTATCCTAGTTCAACGTGGCACATTAAGAACTGGTGATATATTTGTTGCGGGTGGGGAATGGGGGCGTGTTCGCGCTCTTATAAATGACCGTGGGACTCAAGTTGAGGAAGCGGGCCCAGCAATGCCAATTGAGGTGCTTGGTTTAAATGGATCCCCTGATGCAGGCGATGAAGTTGCTGCTGTTGACAGTGAAGCTCGTGCTCGTGAGGTTACAGATTTCCGTCAGCGTCGCGATAAAAAGGCACGCGCTGCCGCAGGTGCCCGCGGTAGTTTGGAGCAGATGTTCGAAAAAATAGGTCAGGGTGAAGCTAAAATTCTTCCTGTAGTTTTAAAGGCGGATGCACACGGTTCTGTCGAGGCAATTAGTTCTGCGCTGAATAATATGGCAACAAAAGAAGTGAAGGTGCAAATATTACATTCTGGTGTAGGGGGTATAAATGAGTCTGATATAACTCTTGCTCAGGCAAGTGGTGGTTTTGTTATTGGTTTCAATGTTAGAGCAAATCCTCAAGCGCGAGATTTGGCCAAAAATGAACATATTGAACTCAGATATTACTCAATAATTTACAATTTAATTGATGAGATTCGTCAAGTTCTCTCGGGGCTATTAGCACCAACAATACGAGAACATTTTCTTGGATATGCAGATATTCTTGAGGTCTTCAATGTGTCTAAAGTTGGAAAAATTGCAGGTTGTATGGTTACTGAGGGACAAGTGAAACGTGGTTCATCGGTTCGTCTATTGCGTGATGATGTTGTTATTCATGAGGGTGAGCTTAGTCAATTGAAACGTTTCAAAGATGATGTAAAAGAGGTAAATGAGGGCAATGAGTGTGGAATGGCATTCGCCAATTACCAAGATTTACAACTCGGTGATCGAATTGAATGTTTTGATGTTGAAGAAGTTGCTCGAGAGCTTGAAGTTTCCTAAACCCGTAAGCTACTGAGGTCCCCCAGTTGTATTATGAATAAGCGTAACGCAGGTTTGCCATCCCAGCGCCAATTCCGTGTTGGTGAAGAAATACGTCACGCTCTTGCGCATGTACTTGAGCGTGGTGAATTACGAGATCCTTATTTGGAGGGGAAATCTATCACCGTAACCGAAGTGCGCGTCAGTCCTGATCTGAAAAAAGCATCTGCTTTCGTGGTCCCCCTTGGGGGTGCTGAGTCGGTTGAAATTGTAGATGCTTTAAATCGCGTCAAACCTTTTTTGCGTCATCGTATCTCCCAGCGTGTTAATCTTCGCAATACACCCGACATTTTATTTTTTGCGGACAACACTTTTGATGAGGCGGACAACATACATGATCTGTTAAAATTACCAGAAGTTGCGCGTGATCTTAGAAAAGGTAAAGACATTGAGTCGTAGGCCTAAAGGTGAATCAATACACGGATGGCTGGTTGTGGACAAGCCAAGAGGATTGAGCTCAAATGCAGTAGTTGGTCGAGTTCGACGTCTTTTTCGTGCAGCAAAGGCTGGACATGGTGGGACCCTTGACCCACTGGCAACAGGTATTTTGCCTGTTGCTTTCGGCGAGGCAACCAAAACAGTATCTTATATAATGAATGGCGAAAAGGCCTATCAGTTCACTATCCGTTGGGGAGAGAGTAGGGCAACAGATGACGCAGAAGGGGAGATAACGTCTATAAGTGATGTGCGTCCAAATTATGCGCAAATAGTTTATGCATTAAACTCATTTATTGGCGATATTGAACAAGTACCCCCAGTCTATTCAGCTATAAAAGTGGGAGGTAAACGGGCTTATGACTTAGCCCGCTCAAATATTGAAGTTAAATTGAAGCCTAGAAAGATACATGTAAAGCGTTTTGAATTGATCGATGCTCCAGATCGCGACCATGCAACTTTTCAAGTTGTCTGCGGAAAGGGCTCTTATATGAGAGGACTTGCACGTGATTTGTCACTAAAATTAGGCACTGTTGGTTATATTTCTGCACTAAGACGATTAAAAGTTGGACCTTTCAATGAAAAAAATGCGATTTCACTGGATAAACTTGAGACCATAAGGCATAGTGCGCCGCTTGCAGATCACCTGCTTGCTGTTGAGACTGCGCTGGACGACATCCCGGCTCTTACATTGACAGATGATGAAGCTCGTAATTTGCAATATGGAAGAGCAATATCAATTCTTCCTGTTGCTAACCGGTCTTCCCTAAAAAAAGTGGACCCTAGTGCAGTATATTGTGCCATGTCCTCTGGGAAATTGGTTGCTTTAACAAAAATTGTAGGTGGTGAAGTTCGCCCGCTACGCGTTATAAATATCTAAAAATAGTTGAGGAGTTTTTGATGTCGATTTCTGCGGATAAAAAGTCTGAACTTGTTAAGGAATTTGCGACAGATGATACTGACACTGGCTCACCAGAGGTGCAGGTTGCAATTTTATCGGAACGAATAACTAATTTAACTGAGCACTTAAAAACACACAAAAAAGATCATCACTCTCGTCGCGGACTGTTAGTAATGGTTGGCAGACGTCGACGCTTGCTTGATTATTTAAAGGGAAAAAAAGCTGATCGTTATAATAACTTAATCAAACGTCTAGGGTTGCGCAGATAAATTGATTAACCCATACAATTTTTGACTATCATTAGTAGGTTTTTCTTTTGTGTTGAGGTTGAAGAAACAGAATTTGAGTAAATTTTTCCCTTTTAATATCTCACTTCAATTATTTTGGTGCAGATAAAGGACAGTATGATAGATGTTTAAAGAGTATAGAAAAGAGATCGAATGGGGGGGGCGCCCTCTAGTTTTTGAAACGGGCAAAGTCGCAAGACAAGCCGATGGTGCTGTCATGGTAACATATGGCGACACAAAAGTACTTTGCACGGTTGTTGGCGAAAAAGAAGCAAGACCGGGAATGGACTTTTTCCCTCTTGGTGTGCATTACATGGAAAAGGCATACGCCGCAGGTAAAATACCTGGTGGTTATCTGAAACGTGAGGGTCGACCCAGTGACGCTGAGACCTTGACATCTCGGTTGATTGATAGGCCAATTCGTCCATTGTTCCCTAAAGATTTTAAGTGTGAAACACAAATAATTTTGACTTGTGTTTCATATGATATGGAAAATCAACCTGACATGGTGGCAATGGTTGGCACGTCAGCAGCTTTAACAATATCTGGCTTACCCTTTATGGGTCCAATTGGAGGTTGTCGTGTAGGTTACATAGAAGGTGAATATGCACTTAATCCGACACTTGATCAAATTGAAAAAACAAATCTAGATTTGGTTGTTGCCGGTACAAAAGATGGTGTGTTGATGGTTGAGTCTGAGGCTAGCGAACTTTCAGAAGAAATAATGCTAGGAGCTGTTGATTATGGCCATAAGGCCTTTCAGCCGGTTATTGAGGCGATTATCGAGATGGCAGAAGCGTGTGCCAAGGAACCCCGACCCTTACCTGAGCCAATTGCTGGTGCTGAAGAATTAATCACTGTTATCGGAGAAAGGGCTGAGTCTGGATTGCGTGCCGCTTATGCTGAGAAAGATAAGCTAGATCGTCAGGGCAAAGTGTCTGCATGCAAAGACTCGGTGATTGAGGATTTGCAAAATGATGACTCCATTGATCAAGATCTCCTTGATCAAGTTGTTAATGATGCTTTCAAAAAAATTGAAAAGCACATAGTACGGCGCGATATTTTGAACACTGGCTTTCGCATAGACGGTCGTGATACCAGAACTGTGCGTCCAATAGCTGCTGAGGTTGGTTTTTTACCTAGATCACATGGATCCGCCCTTTTTACACGGGGAGAAACACAGGCAATCGCAGTAGCAACTCTTGGAACAGGTCAAGATGAACAACGTGTTGATGCTCTGTCGGGTGATTATTTCCAGCATTTCATGTTGCACTACAACTTTCCACCATATTCCGTAGGAGAAGCTGGTCGATTTGGTTTTACTGGACGTCGTGAAATTGGTCATGGCAAGCTTGCCTGGCGTGCAATTAACCCTGTCATGCCCTCTAAAGATGATTTTCCATATACTATCAGGATTGTTTCTGAAATCACGGAGTCAAATGGCTCATCCTCTATGGCAACAGTTTGTGGAACATCATTGGCTATGATGGACGCTGGAGTTCCTCTAATACGCCCAGTTGCGGGCATTGCTATGGGCCTAATTAAGGAAGGTGAAGAATATGCTGTGCTCTCAGATATTCTGGGTGATGAGGATCATCTAGGTGATATGGATTTTAAGGTTGCAGGCACTGCGAAAGGAATTACTTCGCTTCAAATGGATATAAAAATCACCTCTATTACCCCGGAAATTATGAAAGACGCCTTGGCTCAAGCTCATGATGGACGCATGCACATATTGGGTGAGATGGCTAAATCGATTGACACTTCGCGTAAAGAGGTTAGTTCAAATGCACCACGCATTACTTCCTTTAAAATCAATAAAGATAAAATTCGCGAGGTCATAGGCCCTGGTGGTAAAATGATCCGCGAGATTACAGAAACTACAGGGGCCAAAATTGATCTCGAGGACGATGGCACTGTTAAAGTGGCTGCAGTTGATGAAATGGCAGCTGAGGCAGCAATTAAATGGATTAAAGATTTGACTCAAGAACCCGAAGTTGGGGTCATTTATGACGGAAAGGTGGTAAAAACTGTTGATTTTGGTGCTTTTGTGAACTTTATGGGAGCTAAAGATGGTCTTGTCCATATTAGCGAATTAGCATCTGAGCGTGTAGGAAAGACAACGGATGTTGTTAATGAGGGTGATTTTGTCAAGGTTAAATTAATTGGGATTGATAATCGGGGGAAAGTTAAACTTTCTATGAAA
>MDTD01090345.1_pt1 | contig 20850 bp, 19 predicted proteins | sample 811221 | NCBI WGS metagenome assembly MDTD01 (sample SAMN05326646, study PRJNA326480) | marine metagenome | isolation source: seawater | place: Pacific Ocean: South West | collected 2011
CCCATGCCGTATCGTCATATAGTTCCTTAATGAATTTCCGATGCTTGCCCACAATTTGAGCGGTCATCTCATCAAGCAACTCGATTCTCTCAAGTCGCGCAGTGCGCGTCTCTACAAGCGCTGTTGCGATGTTTGTTCGACCAGAGTCCACGACCTCAGTCTGGAGAGGCTCGTCGGGATCCACGTCCCGAACAGATCGCGACAAATTCCTTAGGATAAACTGCGCTTCTACGTCACCGAGAGCTTCCTGAATCGCTTCCGGGTACGCATCCTCCGACAATTCAACGGGTGCACGGTAGAGGCCTTGAAACGATGCCAGCTTTTCCAGCTCATCAATCTCAATAAACTTATCTGCTTTCGTGTCGATCGGCTCAACGGGCTTCATGCCCGGCCTATCGCCGATTGTGGTGAGTACCATTCCTCGTTTATTGGCAAAGGCAATTCGTGCCGAGAACGGGTCGAGGCTAATCGCTCCATCATCAATGCCTTCGTCAGAATCGCTCACGCTTACCGGCCTCCTAGGAGATCATTAAACACCTACTCACCTAGCTTGATCTCAACGCCTTCTTCCTCTTCTTGATAGTACTCACTTGTGTGTTCTCGCGACGTAACGTCCCCTAACTCGTCTTCTAGGAACTTGGTGAAGTCGATACACCCTTTTCCCGAGACACCTTCGACGGCGATTTGAACTTCGCCATCTTCCCCAATCGTAATAACGATATCTCGCTTCTTCATGAAGGACTCCTTAGGACCACGTCCGAACACGGACTTGAATGGTATTATCCTCGTTTTGTTCTTCGCTCTCGATGGTGTACCCACGCTTCTTTATTTCGCTCATCACCTTGTGATAGCTGTAGCGCTGCGTGAGCTTCTTAATGAACTCTTCTTCCTCGACACCTCGAGTCGTCTCAACTCCCCACCAATCAGCAACGAACTCGTAGGTTCCATCTGCGGTGAGCTTCACGCCAATGTCATATGTTTTCGAGGCGTGAATCGACATTTCAGCTTTAGTCGTATCGCCCTGATACCCGAGAACCCGCACCAATTGCTCGTCCTTGGCGGCGGTAAACTCGTAGCCTAGGTCCTTGAGGGCCCGCTGAAGACACACAAGGTCTTTAATCTTAGTCTTTACAGAAGTGAAGTGAGACAAAATGTTTCTCCTGCGAAAAAATTGCGATGCCGAGATGCGGCGTGGTCGCTAAATTTCCAGTTTGCGGCCTCCGCCTTCTTTCGGAGCCGTTTCAGTTTCACTGGCATTACGAGCACGAGCCTTTGCCCATTCCCGCATTCCATCAATACGTTCTTTCATCGTGTACGAAAGCGGAATTATTTCCTCTACGGACTTGAGCAAGCGATCTGTTGTCAGATCTGCCTTATCGTCTTCGTAGCAATCGTATAGTGCACTCACGATTGCCTGTTCTATCTCCGAACCCGAAAATCCTTGGCTTGCAGCCACAAGTGCATCGGGGTCGAAGCCTGAGAAGTCTCTATTCTTCTTCCGAACGTGAATGCCAAAGATATCAGAGCGCTCGTCGGGACTGGGTAGGTCAACGAAGAAAATCTCATCAAAACGCCCCTTACGCAGTAGCTCCGGGGGAAGAGACGACACATCATTTGCCGTAGCAATGACGAAGACATGGGATGTCTTCTCCTGTAGCCAGGTGATGAAGGTTCCGAATACCCGAGACGTAGTTCCACCATCCGTTTGGCCCGATGATCCAGTCCCTGAAAACCCTTTCTCAAGCTCGTCTAGCCATAAAATCGCAGGTGCGACCGCTTCTGCTGTCTTGATTGCCTTCCGCATATTCTCTTCGGAGGACCCCACAAGACTTCCCATCACCTTTCCCACGTCTAGACGCAGAAGCGGCATGTGCCAGACTGCACCGATTGCTTTTGCCACAAGAGACTTACCGCATCCCGGAACACCGACAAGTAGCAGCCCCTTAGGCGCAGGGAGTCCAAAGTCTCGTGCATCCTTACGGAACGCAGCTTTTCGAAGTTTGAGCCAATTCTTTAGAACCCCCAGACCTCCGACATCGGAGAAACTATCGTCTGTCTGATAAAATTCGAGAATTCCAGACTTTCGAATGATGCCCTTCTTCTCCGCCAGGATAGTATTGAGATCGAAACGTTTCGTCTTTACGAGGGCCTTAGAGAAGACATTTCGTGCTTCGTCCGCTGTGAGTCCTAACGCGGCTTCCACCACGGACTCACGCAACAAATCATCCGTTCTCACGGCAAGCTCAACGGAATCGGAGACATTTCCTGCCAACTCCCAGACGATCTCTTCAAGAACGTCACGACCAGGCAAGTCATAATCGACGACGGCCAAATCTTTCTCAATCTCCGCCGGTGCCGCATAGGTTGAACTCAAAAGCACCAAGTGCTGCTGGTAGTCGCTTTCCTTAAAATCGCGATTCAGATCTCGCAGGCGCCTTACAATCGACGGGTCCTTTAAGAAGGGATGAAAATCGCGAAGGATACAGATGACGTCATCCTCGAAATTGAGCACAAAATCCAGGGCGCGAAGAGGATCTTTGATGTCCTGGTAGGATGAGCCTCCATCCAGCGACACAAACCCTTCCGTGATGGACCATGCTATCAACTTTCTCCCCCGCTTTTTGGCGATATCTCGAACAGCAGACTCGACCCGCTCCTCTTCGGGGGAGACAAGGTAGATTAGCGCGTATCCCGCGCGAACGAGATACTCGAGTTCCTCACGACTTGAATAGGTTCCTTGTCCCACTATTTGGCTCCTTCTAACTCCGTGGTCAGGCTACTCAGAGAGGATGGACTCCATCTCGCGTAGCTCCTTTCGCACATCTTTACTGTCGGTGGTGAGGACCGTGATGACTTCTCCCGCACCCTCAAGTGAATCTTCAGGAGCATCTCCCTTGTCGAGCGCCTCTGCTAATTCGTCCATGTAGGACTGCAACAATTTGAGATTCGAGCGCCATCCGGAAAAAAGCTCACTCAATACGGAATGTTTCTCAAGAGCGCGGGCTCTCGACAGAGCTTGTTGACCGATCTGTCCCGTGGCTCCATCACTCGTTGAGTCCGCTTCCTCTTGGGTGGAGGACTTACCGGCATTCCCTTCTCGGGCATCATCCAATTCCGCTCTCGCCGCATCCAGCTTTTCCTGGATCGCCGTATTCTTCCGTTCAAGGAAGTTAATTTGAGCGTCGAGCTTGCCCTTAGCCTCGGGCCCAAAGTCCTCCAATCGATCCTCCAGCTTCGTGTAGGCATCCTGAGCTTCTTTCAAGTCATCTTGGGCCCGCTCAATCTCTCGAAGCTTGCGCTGAAAATCGGGGTGCTCTGTAATATCCCTGGAATCAGAGAGCCTCTCCTCGAGTTCCTCGATACGTGACTTAAGGTCTCCTTCCTCTCGTTCCGCTGCTTTGAGCTTCTCATTGAGTTCGTCGCATTCTCGGTTCTTATCGAAGTACTTCTCGAGAACGTCGCTCTTTGCTTGCTCGAGATCCATGACACCGGTGCCCATTTTCAGGTCATAAATCTCGCGATCTTTGTCTTCTAACTCAATCTTGAGTTCTCCGATGACATTCTCTTTTTCAGCCATAATTTCTCGTAGGAGTTCCTGTTCGCGCTCCAATTGGCGTTGCTGAGAATTATCCTGATTAAAGGAGTCCTGAAGGGATTCAAGCTCCTCCCTGGCACTCCGCAGGTCATACTCCATCAAGTCGAGTTCTCGCTGAAGTTCATCGATGCGGCGATCCTTCTGAACTAGTTTTGTCTTGAGTTCCGTTAGGAGTGCGGCTTCTTCGCTATGTCGCGCCTCAACACTCCCAATTTGACCTTCTAGTTCAACGACACGAGCCTCCAACTCCTCCACGCGTCCGTTGGACTCCTCGAGTTCCGAACGAGTCTCCTCGACCAGAGACTGCGCATGATCCACCTGTTCGCGTGCACGATTGTAGCGTTCATGCCATCCGTCCAACTCCTCTTCATGCCGTGCTTCACGCTGTTCGAGTTCATGAACGCGAGCCTTGAGTTCATCAACACGCACCTGAGATTCGGCAAGGTCACGCTTTAAACTACCGACTTGTTCCTTGGCTTCCCGAAGCTCCTTCTGACTACTGCCCGACGATGGAGACTGTCCCCTTGCGGAGCTCGCTCCTCGTCCTCCCAGGGAAGCATCGATGGAATCGCTGCTTGCACGGCGTCTTGCACGGCGCTCCTCCAGAGCCTTCTTCCGATCGTTCTCTTTCGGTTTGGGTTCTGGGGGTTTGGGCTGTTGGGGGGCTGGTTCGATGGGAGGCGACTGCTCCGGTGGCGGCTCTGCAGCCTTCACGGGCTCCGGAGCTTTTTCACTTGGCAGTGACTCTGGGGCCACCTCAGCGTCGGCCAAGGCAGCTGCTTGCTCATCCCCTTCGACAGCGGCACGCTGACGTGCACGACGCTCTGAACGCTCACGTCGTCGCTGCTCCCGCTCCTCCTCCAGCGCAGCACGCCTTGCACGACGTTCTTCTGCACGTCCACCGCTTTGCGCTTCCGCAGGCGCTGGTTTTGGCTGAGGCGAAGCAACTCCCTCAGTTATCTTGATAATAAACTCGCCGCAACGAACCGTGTCTCCAGCCTTGAAGGCAGCTTTCTTAACTTCCGCTCCGTTCACGTAAGTGTGGTTCGAGCTTCCCAAGTCCTCAACACTCCATGCACCATCTGCCAAAATCATCTTGGCGTGCCGGCGGCTTACCGACGGATTGTCCGTGCGCAGATTGCAGTCACGATGTCGCCCAATCAGCACCTCGGAAACATCGGCTAGGGAAAAACGTACCTTCTTACCCGTATTGTCCTGATAGACCAGTTCCATATCTGCTTACACACCTCATCACCAACATGGTGAGTCGTCTCTGCCAAGAGGATACGATGACGTCGTAGGCCTTGTCCACGCCCCAAGACGGCTATTTTGAGCAGGCTTCCACTACGCCATAGGTGCATGCTAGACTCGCCACGTCTGAGCCGAAGGGCGCTCATCAACTGCCTTCTTCGTCTCGGTGGAAGAAGTAGAGAAGTGTTAGCCACGTCGTTTAACGGAGATCTCGACCCATGACAGACAATGTACTGCGAACTGCTGACGAGCTGGGAGAGCGCCTAGAACAAGGTCAACTCGATGGATGTCTCATCACTGACGTAGACCTGAGTAAGAATGGGCTCGCCAACGCGACGGCTTCGGACGTCACGTTACGTCGGGTGGGCCTACATTCTGCCGATGCATCTAGCGGAAACTTTAGCCGTGTGAAGTTTACGGAGTCCAGCTGTCGCGGCGCCAATTTTTCGGAGGGCCGGTTCAGGGGTTGTAGCTTTTTTGGTTCGGAGCTGATTGAGGCGGCCTTCGCGGGCAGTCACCTCAACGGAACGTCGTTCTACACAACCCGCATGGGAAATGCTGATCTATCGGGTACCCGTCTACAAGGCTGTACGTTCAATTCCTGCGAACTCTTTGGCGTCAAATTGAATCGTAGCATGCTCATCAATACGAAGTTTGAGGCCCAGGATCGCGGAAATGTCACACTCGATCGCGCCGACTTTTCAAACTCCGTACTCATCGATTGCGACCTTCTGGGTTCCAATCTCTTTGGAGCAAACTTCGAAAATGCCTTGCTCATTAAGGTTGATCTTCGCCATGCGAATCTCTCGCAAGCAAACTTCAAAGGGGCAAAACTCGTCGACGTCCAACTGAGCATGGCGCAACTTGAACCCGGCGAGAAACGACAACTGGAAGAGGCCCTAGTCGATGATCCTTGGCGTCAACCTGGTTTCATGAAGCAAGTACTCAGTGCCCATTCCGTGGATGAATTAAGTCTCATTATGGAACTTCTGATGAGAACCTACGTCATTGAAGGGGCTAAACCGACAACGACCGGAGATAGCTTCGCCGGCCTACTTGCGAGTCTAAAAGCAACATATGACTTCCCGGAACTGGAACATCTGCGGATACACGGTTCGGCCGTTCAGGTTCGCAATGGGCACGAGTGGACGGAATTGGGAGCCTCAGGTATCACCTCGCCGGTAGTCGCGGAACCTATCGCCACACAATCAGCAGAACAGGTTCCCCGCACGCGTCCGGTGGATGTCACGAGCGACACAACTGACGACACACCGAGCCCAACACCCAAACCGGCACCTCGGAACGTGAAAAAGAGTAAACGTTTTCGAAAGCTGGAACTCGATTAATCGGGCGTATCGATCAGATCTCGTCGTCAATGATGATGCTTGGCAGGTCGTCCGAGGAGCTACTCTGAATCGAACCTACGCGGCGTCCGACAGCTTGCATCGAGGGGTCGGTCACCCTGGCTGTGCGTCTAGCACTAGGGATAGGCGGTGGGCCATCCGGAGGAATTGTGTCTTCAGAACCCGGTAAACGGACGTTCCAATTCTCCGCAACCATGGTTAAGAGCACGGATTCCGCTGGAACGAGTGAATCGGAAATGGCGATATCCAACAATTTATTGAAAATCGTCTTCTGAGCCATCGGACGATGAACGGTGTTAAGGAAACCGATAAATGCGTTGTCGTTTGGAAAGGCGACCTGGTCAGCCTGTCGGAAAACGCTCTGTCCAACAATCCCCGACAGTTCGTTGAGGTGCTGCATTTCCGCGAGCGAGATACTGCCATCAGCGACGATAAGTCTCTTGGCCAGGACAATCAGGGCAACTTGTTCGGGAATCTGAAGCTCATAAAGCTCCTGCGCTGAACGGAGTTCACCGAGGTCATCTGGACTCAACTGCTCTTCGATCTTATCCGTCTCAGCCCAACGGTCCACAGGCGTCGCATCGTCGTGTGCGATAACCGGTTCATCGATCTGTTGGGCCGTCGGATCGGTCGGTGCCTCAGCGAGCGACTCATCGTCCCACTCATCACCGTAATCGTTGCGTTCCTGCCACTCGGATGGGTCATCGTAACCGTCCGAGGACTCTTCCTCGTCCAACCAGCCTGGAGCTGGACGGTCAAGAGCAACAGGGTCGACCTTGGGTATGGTTGGTTCGGTCACGTGCTCTTCGTCGTCATCCAGATCAAGCGCACCTTGGTCATGCATGGAATCGACCCGAACCAGGAGTGCCGTAATGTTGTCCTTTCCACCACGATCATTGGCCATACGGATGAATGTCGAGGCGGCCTCCTCTAACTCGTCGGCAAGCCCTGTCATCACGTTCTCGATAGCCCAATCATCCACCAGGTCGCTGAGTCCATCCGAGCAAAGTAGAAATAGGTCGCCGGCTCGCAAATCAACACTTTGAACCTCGGGTCTTACTTCATCCTTTAGCCCCACCGCACGGACGATAACGTTACCCTGCTTGAAGTTCTTGATCTCCGCTTCGGTCCTCAACTCCCCGGCGTCGATCTTGTGATTGAGAAGACTGTGATCACGGGTCAGACCTTCGAAATGGCCGGTTTGGATATTGAATCGATAAATTCGGCTATCGCCAACGTGAGCCAAGATCATCCTATCACCCGCCACCATCATGGCGACGAGGGTCGTGCCCATCCCTTCGAGCTTAGAGTCCTTCATCCCCTCGATGTAAACGCGTTCGTTACCGTACTGAACGGCATTTGAAAGCAGCATCGAATCAAAGTCCTCGGCGCCATGACCAGGATAGGGCATCTCCGCGGAGGGATCAGTTCGGTGTTTACGCACGAAATTAAAAATGTTCTCGCACGCTAGCCTACTCGCAACTTCGCCCGAGGCATGGCCTCCCATACCGTCGCATACGACATAGAGCTGCAACTCGTCGTCGGAATCGAAGTAGTCCTCATTGTGGTCGCGCTTCATGCCTACATCAGTTTGGCCGCGCGCCGTAAGTTTGATCATCGCGAATGTCTCGCCGGATTAGAAATCCGGTACGTCTGAATTGTTCGTATCGCTATCGGCGGAAAGCGAGGCCTTCACTGAATAGCTTGTTGGCTCCCCGCCCGTGGCGCGGATCCGAATAAAAAATAGTCCGTCGGTAGGTGCGTTCACCGCAAGAGTTGCAGGCTTAGTTGCACCCTCCCCTTTTGTCACAGATCCCAACGGAACACCAACCCGGTTGTAAACACCGAGCTCTGCACCGCTGCCTGGAAGGTCGAGATTGAGCGACAAGTACACCATTGAAGCCTGATCGAGTTCGAATTTTTTCCAGTCCGTTCGATCTCCGTTTCCATATGCAAGCTCACCATCAACCCACTCTTCCATCACCAACTGCTCCGCGGTGTGGCGATAGGCGTCTCCTCCGGAGTTTGCCTCCGGCTTTACACCACATCCCACCAGCTGACCGAGCACGAAGAGACCGACGCAGATTGTTAGACGAGTGTTGACGACCATGGGAGGAGATTAGCAAATCCCATTTCAGATTGTCAACCACTCAACCTATCAAAAAAACGAATACATTCAATGACTTAGGCCTCGACAGGCACCATCGTTAGACGATTTTATTTCGATCAGTGCCCCCTCCCCCCGAAATTGATTCACTGCCAGATGGCACGCCCGGCCCTCTTTAATTCCGCAGCTCTGGAACTGGAAATAGCCGGTTGTTTGGTTGCTGGTTCGAATGTCTCCATGCCCGGAGAGTGCTATCGCTGCTTTTACGTGCGCGACGGTCGTGCTATTTCAGACATCTGAATTCACTCAGGACGAACTTATGGTCAGTCTGACAGTCGAAGCTATCGTTGGACTCAGCGTCGCAGGACTCTTGGCTGGGTTTATCAATACGATCGCAGGCGGGGGATCGCTTCTAACGCTGCCGGCTCTCATGTTAGCAGGACTTCCTGCCGACATTGCAAATGGCACAAACCGTGTTGGTGTTCTGTGTCAGTCAGCCTCAGCAATGCTCACATTTCGTGGAGGAGGACAACTGCAAGGACTTCCGCTCGTGGCCATCAGTTTACCAACCCTTGTCGGGGCAACATTAGGTGCGTTGGCTGCGGCATTCACTCCGAATCACGTCCTGGAACCCGTTCTCTTAGCAAGTATGGTCGTCATGGCCGTCGTATTGATGGCGAGAAAGACCATTCTTTTGCCTCCTAACGAAAGCAATGCTGTACACCCTAGCGACAGAAAATTCGCATTCATCGGTCTTTTTGCAGCGGGGTTTTATGGTGGCTTCGTTCAGGCCGGCCTCGGTTTCTTCCTCTTGGCAGTCTTCGGCGGCATGCTACGCCTTGATCTTGTGAGAGCTAACGCAGTCAAAGCGGTAACAGTCTTTTGCCTCACAATTCTGGCTCTAGGAGTCTTTGTCTCGAACGGCTTGGTCGATTGGCTTCCCGGGTTAATCATCGGAGTGGCTGGAATTGTGGGCGCCACCGTGGGAGCAAGATTCGCAGTGAAGACGCCGCCGACCCTCCTTCGAGGTGTGGTTCTTGTCGCCGTCTGCAGCGCAACAATCGTCTTACTTCTCCGTTAAGGACTAACTCACAGCCCCTTTAAGGGACGCAATCGTTTGCGCGTAGTCGCTACTCTTGAAGACGGCGCTTCCTGCCACAAACGTGTCCGCACCGGCGTCACTTACTCGTGCGATGTTATTGGGCTTGATTCCACCATCGACCTCGATGCGTACATCGAGCCCCCTCTCATCAATCCAGGTGCGTAACTCACTTATTTTAGGAAGGACGGCATCAATAAAGCTCTGTCCACCGAAACCAGGGTTCACGCTCATGACCAACACATGATGAAGATCAGGGAGAACATACCTCAACACCTCCCAGGGAGTGTGTGGGTTAAGAGACACGCCAGGTTGCATGCCCAGCTCACGAATCCGATGCACCACCCGGTGGAGGTGTGTACAGGCCTCGACCTGCACTGTTAGCCAGTCACAGCCAGCATCCGCGTACTGTTCCAGCGTTGATTCTGCGTTCGTAATCATAAGGTGCGTATCGAGCGGTAATGAGGTCGCCTTGCGAATTGACTTTATGACGGGCGGTCCAAAAGTCAGATTCGGAACGAAGTGCCCGTCCATCACGTCCACATGAATGACATCCGCCCCCGCCTTCTCTACGGCCTCAAGCTCGGCCGCAAGATTCACGAAGTCTGCACTTAGAATTGATGGCGCAATAATTGGGGATTGTCGCATGATTTCCTCATTCATTTGGAGACACACCCTTGAGGGTGGGTGCGCGTCGATGCCAGGCTGGAGAGAACATCGGAAGGCCAGGGGAAGTCAACATGCGTTGATTGCGACCGTCTGCATACATGATCCAAAGTGACGGCTTCCGGTCTGACCCGCGCCTCGCAAATGCCAAGTAGCGACCGTCTGCAGAAAATGTCGCATTTTCCGAACTCGTCTCTGTCGTCGTCAAAGTGACTGTCTTTCGACGATCGAAATCATGCCTTTTGATGACGAATTTTGATCCGATCAGCTGGCCATAGACAAGCGATTGACCATTAGGAGACCAATCCGGAGCAGCATTGTAGCCTGACTGGGTAAGCCTACGGAGGTCTCCCGTTGCTAACGTGACTATCCAAATTTGAGGCGAGCCGCTGCGATCACTGACAAAAGCTAACTCTTTACCGTCCGGCGACCAAGTCGGGCTTGTATCGACCCCTGGATGCTCGGTGACTCGTACCTGTTCAGTTCCTGTCGATCCATCGAGAATAACAATGTCGCTGTTGGCTCCTTCAGTCACACTAAGAGCAAGGTACTTACCGTCTCTGGACCAGGCCCCGGCGGCATTCATGCCCGGACGCCCGGAAACAACAGCCCCTTCAACAACCCAATCCGCGTTTCCTGAACGATATGACATGTATCCGACCCGTCCCGCTCCGTCCCAAGCGGGATCAAGATTGAGACTTTTGTTGGCCGTAAGCATGGTAAGCCGCTCACCATCCACTCCAACAACGCCGACCTCCTTGACGCCCGGACTGACCTCTACGCTAGCCGCGATCCGACTTCCCGCAACTCCAGGGATACCCGTGTCGAGTTCTACTACACGGTTAGCACATGCGGCGGCCATCGCTCGCTCTTGGCCAGGTTTAACGGTTAACTCGGCCCCGCCAATGGTCTGCCAATCGTAACTCTCAACATCGATGAGTCTGACCAGCATGCGCAGTTCCCCAGCCTTTGCACCGGGGCGCACGACCACGCGAACAACTCGATACGCACCCGCTTTCTGCCAGAGCAGTCGGCGAGTTTCGCTGGGACTCACGCCCTCTACTCTATGAGTGAATGGAAGCTGCTCAGACGACAACATTGTATAAAAGCCGGACCAAGCAAGATCCGCTTGAAGTTGGCGTACAAAGGTTTCCGCTAGTTTTTGTAGTTTGACGTCATCGGAGAGAACGATAGGCGGCGGAACAGCCAACGGATACAGTTCCTCAACCACCGATGACGCACTGCCACTTCGGCACGTTCCGGTGACACAGACGCTCGCGTCGGGGCAATCCCTTGGTCGCTCGCACGGAATCGGCTCGGTAGCCCCCATGACGGTCGACAACGCCAATATCGCAGCCAATGGGTTCGTCATAGAAGGTCCTTGCCTTCAAGACGTATCTTCAATCCCTTTGTGTTGAAGAGTCGCAACACAGCGGGTTCGGGTCTCGGGAGCGTCTTTAATGGCTCTCCTCGTCGAGGTTTTACGAACTTCTGAATGACCTGCAGCGCAGCACTATTGAAAGTCTGATTGCGACAATCTGCCGATCCACAACCTAGAACTCGATACTTCAAGATGGCGCCATCAGCTCTCATCTGCGTGATTTTGATACGTACGTAGACGTTCTCAAGCACGTCATTTGGTAGGTTCGGTGCTCGAAACAACCGACTCAGGAGCCTCGTAATTTTGCCGAGGTAGCGATCGCCCTGCCTCTCAAGTTCGGCACCACCTATTTCTCCATGTGCTACGCCCACCATGTCCGCCATCGCAGTCTGCCGACGGCGCTCATCGTCTTCGACGTAGTCCACAGCATCCTCCAGCGTCTCTGGCTGTAACTTCTCTTCCCAATCCTTCTTCAGCTTGTCGCGCTTCTTATTTTTTTTTCGAAGATTGATTCCACTCTTCACCACCTCTTTCTCACGGTAGGTCTGAAGCTCTGGGAGTTTGCGCGGGTCTCTCTCCTTGAGACCTAGCGCGGGAATAAGCTCTGCAACCAATTCCATGTCTTCGAAGGGAACGTCCTCGATGGCCCGCCGTTTCATACGGACCTCGGGAGTCGAGCATCGCCGTTTGCCACAGAGCCCATGCCGCACCGTTCCAAGCGAGTTTCCGGTCGTAGCGGAACCGGCTACGGCTTCACCGTGAGGATTCCAGTGCACCGCCGCAACGTAAAAGGCCCCATTTGCAAGGACTGTCAGGAGTCCTCCCGCAAGAATGCCCGCTAAACCGGCGCCTGTTCGGCCTACGCTCACTTAAACTCCGGAACGGTCGGTGATGTTTCAGCTCCCTTCAGCAGACTAGGTTCTGCAACAAGACCAAATTTGGTAACGCCCGCCTGCCGAATGACAGCCATTGTCTTGAGCACGACGCCGTAAGGAAGAGACCGGTCAGCCAGTAAATAGATTTCCTTATCCTCTTTCAGGCGGTTGTTATCGACGAGCTTTGCGCCAAGAGACTTCAGGCAGGGCTTCAATGCATCGTCACTCAAATTCCAACCCGAACCGCGCACTGTTCCTTCCGCGGTTTTTACCGGAGGAGATAACTTGGGGCAGTCTACTAAGACCGTATCGTCGATAGAGAATCGCAGTTTTGCATCCAGCACGAGTTGAAGCTTCTTTTCCTCAGAGAGAATCACCTTGTTGCTATCAAGTCTGGGTAGCTCGATATCAACCTTCGAATGCTCTTGAGCCTTCTTCTTAACCTCTTCAGCCTCTTCAAGAATCCTCTCAGCGTCGGACACCATTTTTTCACGCTCACGGTCCATTTGTACCGTCTGTACGCCCGCTGCGACCATGAAGATGATCAACAGCACAAGCATCACGTCCACGAGGGGTGTCACATTGATCTCGCTCAGAGCCGAACGGGAGCCGTTTGAACTGTTCATCCCCATTGTTGTTCACTCCCTAGGAGAAGAATTGCCGACGAATGATATTGAGATAATCCGTCGCAAAATCCTCGAGTACTATCTGGAGTGACCGGATTCGTCCCAGCAACCAGTTATACGCCATGACTGCAGGGATCGCGGCCAGCAAACCGATCGCAGTCGCAACCAGTGCTTCTGCAATATGAGGCGTGACAGTCTCGAGAATTGGCTTCGATGTATCGATACCCGCAAACGCGTTCATGATTCCCCAAACCGTACCGAAAAGGCCGATAAAGGGAGCAGCACTGCCGACCGTCGCAAGAAACGTTAATGCATACTCTAATTGCGAGATAGCATTTCGCTGTGCGCGCTGAAGAGCACGTTCGATATTCTCGAATGCTTGAATTGACGTGGCCGGCGCCGCTGCAGGACCGTCTCCTGTGGGACGTTTCTCCCCGCCCTCACGTTCCTTGAGTAAGAGGTTGAGCTCCATATAGCCTGCCCTGAACATGGCCCGAGCCGGACTGGCATCGAACATCTCTGACTCTCTATAAAGCTCAGCAAGCCGGGTCGCGTTACGGAATTGCTGGATGAATGAGCGGCTTTGACGTTGTGCCCCCCAGATACCAAACGTCTTGTACCCGATAATGAACCAGCTCATGACGCTAAGAACGATGAGCAAAATCAAGACCCCGAATACTACGCCACCAGAGTCTAGGGCATGATCCAGGGCTGACGAACTCGCCTCAGTGCTAGCCGTGACGAGGGGATATAAGAAATGTGTCATGCGCTTAGACCTTCCCCGTGGAGTCAGAGGACTCAGAATTCCTCGACCGCTCCTGTTGATACGCACGTTATGTCATACCAAAGGACCATGTCGTTCGAAAGTCCTAAACTTGCCGCCCCTTCCCGGCTATCCTCAACAAATTGCAGGCCATCGGCTTCCTGAGACGAATTCTAGAAGGCGACCTCGTTGACAAGGTTACGGCCCCGCATAAAATGTCGGAAATTGTGCACAAGTGTAAGGAGTGCCGAAGTCATGAGTCAGGGCGACGACAATAATAATCAAACACCGGATTCGGATGACGACGGCCACACAGCTGTCATGACCCTCGACCAAATGAAAGAGGCGGGGCTCTTCGACGACGACACGCCTACCGAACCGCCCGTTTCTGCAGGCGACGAGGCAACGACCGCGCCAACACCCGCAGACGACGATGATGGCGAACATACGATGATGATGGACGCAAGCCTGGCGGACAGCATTGCACCGGAGCCACCAACTGCCTCCAGCCCTCCAAGTCAGTCGATGCCAGCGGACGACGATGACGGTGAGCACACCATGATGATGGACGCAAGCGTTGCGGACAGCATCGCTCCGCAATCACCGGCGGCGCCTCCAGCCCCGACGCAACAGCCCCCTGCTGACGATGACGACGGCGAGCACACCATGATGATGGATGCGAGTGTCGCAGACAGTATCGCGCAGCAACCACCGGCAGCAGCTCCGGCACCTCCACATCCGCCACAACAGGCCCCGGCGGATGATGACGACGATGAGCACACAATGATGATGGATGCGAGCTTGGCAAACAGTGTCGCGCAGCAACCACCTGCCACGCCAGCCGCACCCGAACAGCCACCGCAACCCGCTCCGGTGGATGATGATGGCGAACACACGATGATGATGGATCCGAGCGCAGCGAGTGCTGCAAGTGCTGCTGCTCCGGAGAAAAAAGAGGTAACAAAACTCGTTCCCAAGATGCGTGTCACTGAGGGTGCAGATGAGGGGCGCACCTATGAGCTGGATTCGACCTCATCGCTTGTTGGGCGCGGACTCGATTGTGACATCATCCTGAACGACGCCAGTGTCAGTCGGAAGCATTTTCGCATCGACCGAAACGGATCCATCTACACACTCGTCAACCTGAGTCAGGGTAACGGAACAAAAGTAAACGGTGTGAAGGTCAAAGATGTACAGCTTCGGCATGGAGCAACCATTGAGGCTGGCACGACCTTGATGCGCTGGGAGGATGTTGGAGGCGAAGACGCTGCGTCTGCGAAACCGGCATCATCGGTCGCGGATCAGTTCACGGACTTCGGTGCCGAACCTGAGGGTGCGGACGCGACTCGTATGTGCGACCTGGCTGACTTGGAGAATCTTCCGGGTTGGGAACAACCGGGGCAACCGATGGCCGCCCCTCCCCAGGCAAAGGGTGGTGCAGGTAAAGGCATCCTTATTGCTTTCCTAATCTTAGTCTTCCTCGGAGGAGGATTTGTTGCCCTCGACAAGTTCGCAGGCCTTGGCGTGATTTTCGATGATGATACATCGACAAGCACCAAAGGAACTTCGAGCGAGACCGCCGAGGCTACCGGTGATGGCGAAATGGAGTCGCCGGACACGGAACAAGCACCTCCCGTCTGTCTCGATCGATGTGATCCTGACGACCTACCGACTGACGATGAGTTCGGAGGACCCGGCAACGCCTATCCCGACGAAAACGCATGCCTAATTGGCTGTATGCGATTCCAAGCACTCGAGCTAAAGAAGAAGGCTAACGCCTTGATGAAGGAGCAGAAATGGGAAGATGCCCGCTCTACATTCAAGGATGCAAAGGTCTTCTCTCCTAGTCTCGCCGACGAAATGGATCGGTCCATCAGGCGTGCCGAGTCGGAGATGAAGGTGCGAGAGCAGTTGAAGAACGCCCTGGCCTCTCTTGATGCTGGGAACGCAACAGCGGCTCTCAAGGTCTTGCAGAGCATACCCCAGAGTTCCTCTTATTTCGTCGAAGCCGGTGAGCATGTCTTCAAGGCGGAAGATGAGTGTGTAATCCAAGCATCCGACAGTTCCGATAAGGCCATCGATGATAAGAAGTTCGACGATGCGATAGCCACGCTTCAGAGAACCCTGAAGCTCGTCGGCAAGGACAGTGAGGCAGCAACAGAACTGCGCGCCCTCCTCAAGGAAGCTCGAGAAGCAAAGGACGAGGAGAACGGGCAGAATGTGGAGGTCGCAGCCAACGACGCAAAGCCAACAGACACGCCACCGAGCGGCACGAGGAAGGTGGCAAAGCCCTCCGAAAAGCCGCGAACGAATAAGCCCGCGAACGTTGTAAAGGCGACGCCACGCCCGACGATTAAGAATACGGAGCGCCCCTCCTCAGGGGGAGGTTCCAAGGTTAAAGCAAAGGCGGTGATTGCCTCTGCCCTTGCGAAGTACAAGAGTGAAGATTTCGCCGGTGCTCAATCGCTCCTTCGATCGGTTCAAGACATGCGAGCATCGCGGCGAGATAAGAGTAAAGCGAAGCGCTTAGGAAGCCAGATTGCTAGTTTCGCAGACAGCTACAACCGCGGGATGAAAATTGCTGCAAATAACCCAAGCGGCATCAAGGTTCTTGAAAAAGCGCTTAGCCTCGACAAGAGACTCGGACGAGCGTTTGCAGGCCGGATCAAAAGACAACTGGCCAAGTTTTACGCGTTCAAGGCCGTCGCTTTCTTCCAAGCACAGCGCTATGGAATGGCGGGTCGCTTCGCAAAGAAGGCTCTCGGGCGAGATCCCAACCAGAAACAGGCCAGGAAAATCTACGACCAGATCAGCGTCAAAGCGCAAGAACTCCTCGATAGAGCCAAGCAGAGTCGAAGTAATCCCGACAAAGCGGTAGGACTCCTACACAAGGCGCTAGCAATCTTTCAGCCAGGAACACCAGGATACGGAGAGGCAAATAGTCTACTCAGTGAGCTTGAGGATGATGAGGATGAGGACGAGGACGAGTAAGGTTACAGCGACAGGTCGAATGTTCCGTTAGGACGTCTCCAATTCCTTGTCCTGCTCGACAGATGCCAAGGCGTTACCAATGCCCAAACTTAGTAGCAGCATCCCTGCTGAAAGAGTCAATATGACCTTGAGTGGTTCAAGCACCCAGAACCACCATTCTGCCCGGGCAACGAATAAAGCCAACACAACGCCGGGCACAACAACGGAAAGCCAAAAGATCAGGGCCGCATAGAGATGTACCCGCTGACTATGTCGCCATTCGACCAGGGTGAGTGGTGTCAGCGCACACAATAGAAGTGGAACAAGGGCTAGTCCACTAGCTAAACGGTCTCCTAAGTACGGTGCGTGCTCAAGTGATTCCAGTCCGATCACCAATGGGGTGTCTGGACCAAGGCCGACGAAGTCACCGGCAAGGTACATAAAAGCACAAAGAAGCGCTCCGACGCCAAGAGCCATTTTTGATGCCCTCCCCCCAGCGTCCCGTATACGCCAAAAAAGCGCTCCGAGCAGAGGTACAACCCCTAATGTAAGCGAAATGGCAGGCGCGATGCCCCCGGCCAGAATGACCGCGACGGCAGGTTGTCCTGCGAACTGGTCTCCGGCAACGGCGGCCTCCGCAACGAGAAAGCCAAAGAAGAGCAGGAGGCCCCCAATAATGACAAACCAGCGTGCTCTCGCGGCGTCATCCATCGCTCGAAACTGCAGCGACAGGATAAAGAAGCCAAAGATGGCTGCGACAAATGTCGTACTCCCTGGCATGAAGAGCTGCTGCCAAGGTGGCACGAGTTCGTGTCCTTGTCCCCCCGGAATAAACATCACTAGCATCAGCATGGCTGTGCAGAGCGCCGCAACGGGCTTCATCGTGCTTGGCGCCGCCGGCTTGACTGGGCGTTCAGTCTCACTCTCGGTGACGGGCGCAGCGTGGGACGACCTCTGAAGCGCCTCGCGCAATCTCATATGGCCTCGAGAGGACGGACCTGCCGTAGATGGTTCTGGCGATTTCTCTTGGGTCTGAGTCGGCTCAATGCCGTTATTTTGGGGTACTTTTCGAGGCATATCTCATGCGTCTGAAACGAGAATCGGAACCGCCCAAAGACGTATCAACAATCCAATAAACCGGTCCGTGTAGCAATGGCAAGTGCTTGCACGCTTTGTAGGGACGTGCTAGCCGATGATTACACCATACACCGAGGGTAACGAGATGACGGCCGCACGAATAGCATATGTTGACGATGATCTAGAATTACGAACAGTCGTCGCACAATTTCTCGAAGAGGAAGGTTACGAGGTTCTTCTGGCTGCAGACGGCGAAGAGGGCCTCGCCATGATCATCACCGAGCAGCCTGATCTCGTAATATTGGACGTCATGATGCCAAAACAGAATGGCTGGGAAGTCACAAAATCATTACGCGCGAACCCAAAATGGAACTCGCTGCCCATCCTCATGCTCACGGGTATCGGCTCAACTCTTAACGAGATGACGGCTCCACTATACGGAGCGACGGACCACCTAGACAAACCGTTTGAGTTCGAAGAGTTGCTCGACAAGATCGAAACCTTGCTCGGCTAGTAAAACGCTCTAGGTCAGAAACTAACGATTCCCAAATATGCTCCGTAGAGAGCAAAGAACGGCATCGCAAGCAGTAAGGCGTCGAGGCGGTCGAGAAAACCGCCGTGTCCTGGCAATAGTGTTCCCGAATCCTTAACGTCGTACGCTCGCTTGAAAGCTGACTCAACCAGGTCGCCAAGAGGCCCTAAAAGACCACCGACACCTGCAGCGATAAGGCACGGGCCCAAACCGACCCCCGAGTCAGCCATCAACGTCTCGTTAATTACGACTGCCGCCACCAAACTCGTCAACAGACCTCCCAACAAGCCTTCAATCGTTTTGTTGGGAGACACCTCTTTGTGAAGCTTGTGTTTCCCGAACGCTCGACCGGCGAAATACGCGCCGGAATCTGCACCCCAAATTGTGATGCACATTGTGAAGAGCCAGTCAGTATTCGCCAAAAGTGGTATGGCAAAGAATGCTGTTCCACCGAGGTAAACAGCCCCACCCCAACTAGCCGTGAGTCGAATCGCAGCTTTTTCGACTGGGTCGATTCGAAGGATAACGACGAGCGACGGGAGGAAGATAAGTAGCGCTGCACATGCCAAAGAGGAGAATTCACTACCCCACACCGTCGCAGCCAGGAAAAGGCATACACAGCCTACTCCGACGATCCTGTCGAGAGTAAACTCCGGACAAGCCATGCTATGGAATTCCCAATAGCAGATGCCGATCACCAGAATTAGAAGGGCCGCGATAGCCGAAGGCGGCCCTAGCGCAATCAACGAGACGACCGATGTTCCGAGTACAAGTGCCGTAACGATCCTGGTCAGCAAGCGCGCTCCCCTATCGCTCCGTAGCGCCGATCCCGCCGTCCGAACTCCGTTAATGCTTCGAAGAGCGTACCTTGGTCGAAATCAGGCCAAAGGGTATCGGTAAAATAGAACTCAGCATACGCCAACTGCCAAAGCAGGAAGTTAGACACGCGCTGTTCACCGCTTGTGCGAATCAACAGGTCCACGTCTGTGGGCATCCAGAGCATCTTATCGATGGTCTCTCCTGTGATTTCATTCGATGCTAATTCGCCACTTTCTACTTTAGCGGCAATCAATCGCATCGCCTCGACAATTTCCTCTCGGGCACCGTAGGAAAGCGCCAATGTTAGGACCATGTCGGTGTTGTCCTTGGTTCCCTCAACCAATGCTTCTATCGATTCAACGACGAATGTAGGTAATTTCTTCGTGTCACCAATTACGTTGAATCGAATGCCGTTTTCCTGCAATTCCTTGCGTTCGTTGTGCACGTAATCGTTCAGGAGCGTCATCAACCCGGCGACTTCCACCTGTGGACGCTTCCAGTTCTCCATAGAGAAGGCATAGAGCGTTAGCGCTTCCAGACCTAAACGTCGACATAGCCTTACCGTCGTTCGAACGGCCTCGGCTCCCTTACGGTGCCCCTCGATGCGTGACTTTCCACGCCGACCAGCCCAACGCCCATTTCCGTCCATTATGATAGCGAGATGACGCGGTAAAGGGCTGTCCCATGGAAGCGGCTCGAGCATGAATTTCCTTTCGGTAACCTTCGGTTTGAGCATTGACCAATTCGGGTGGCTGTTGAGCGGCCTTAGCACCCTGCAAGGCAGGGGTCAACCGTTTGCGGCAATGGAGTATGCCGAAGAAAGCGTTCCCTGCGAGCCGGAACCCGCAGCCGCGATATTTACGCTATCCAGAACCGTGACGACTGAATGGCTAATATTTCCTTCCCCGTCGATGACCAACTCTGCGTCTTTGGCAGATGGCTCAACAAAAGTTTGGTGCATGGGTCGAACCGTTGCGTAGTACTGGTCGAGAACACTCTGAACATCGCGGCCTCGTTCCGCTACATCGCGCTTCAGACGTCTGTTGAGACGTACTTTTTCCGGAGCGTCCACGAAAACAGTGACGTCCATAAGGTCTCGAAGCGGCTTCCAAACAAGCACGAGAATACCTTCGACGATAACGACTGGTCGAGAATGCACGGGGCGCCCCGTCGCAAGTCGAACATGCTGGGCAAAGTCGTAAAGAGGCAGCATGACATCCTTACACTCCTTCAGTGCTCTCACGTGGGATGTCATGAGCGTGAAGTCGAGGCTATCCGGATGGTCGAAATTCGTCCGGGCCCGTTCGACGAAATCAAGATGTGCAAGGTCTTTGTAATAGCTGTCCTGGCTTACCGTCAGGGCAACATCTGCCCCTAAATTGGTCTGTACAGCGGTCGCAAGGGTGGTCTTACCAGACCCCGTTCCGCCAGCCACGCCAATCACGATCGGTCGTTGTATCGTGTTACTGTTTGCCCTTGAATTCACGGCCGAACTCTTGGCATGCGGGACAGGCACTTTGCAACGTTTCTTCGCAAGAAAGGCTCTTCGCCACACGTTAGAAAGACAACTCGGTCGCTGTGCAAAACTGCCGTTCGTGGATCATACACCTCAAATGGTGCGCGAAGAGTCGGCTAAGACTCAAGAGCCGGATATTCAGAGGTCTTTGCATCCCGATAGGCGCGCATTTCGGCCGTGTTTTCGCGCCGTCCAAGTGTCTGATAGAG